>Ga0326760_1000047_pt1 | contig 70605 bp, 72 predicted proteins | sample GCREP_S_FD_207668 | JGI IMG/M metagenome (GOLD analysis project Ga0326760, IMG submission 207668) | Hot spring sediment microbial communities from Geyser Creek Basin, Yellowstone National Park, WY, United States - GCR.EP_S | ecosystem: Environmental > Aquatic > Thermal springs > Near-boiling... | reverse complement strand
AATCCACGACGCGTACTACGAGGTCCCTCCAGTAGAAGACAGCTAAGTATGAAGCCTCGAAAACACCCTTGTCAAGTGTAAACCTACACTTAACTGGTATAGCCTCGTAGACTGATAAATTAGCTGGTATTGGTAGTGTTGGATCGAGTACTCTAGACTTGTATACTTGCTCATATATAGTACTAGGTATAGTAGCCACCACGGTGTCCCCGCTCACAATGATAGTCTCGAGTGGGTAGCTGGTATTAGCCCCGATTGGGCTGTAACTACACGCAGCACTCTCGAGTATGTAGAAACCACCGAGAAGTAGCTTAGCGGATACAGTGCTATTCTCTAGGTTAAAGCCCCACTCAACGCTAATACCTGGTAGACTATACCTTGGAGTAGCTTGGTCAACATATAGAGCCCCGACGAGGATGTTATTAATGGATATCGCCATTAGAATTGCCAAACCGAGGACACGGGTGTCTCTAAGTGGGTGTACATAGCCCCTCCTAACCTCCCTTAATAGTATGTATGCTATTAGAGCGAAGTATAGTGTGAGGAGTGGGAGCCAGATATAAATAGGGAGACTAGCTACTACACTATAAAGTCTCACGTGGTTGCCATTAAGCCCGACACGAGTCCACCCATTGCCATTCCCCACTAACACAGAGCCTCCATTAACACCATTACCATTAAGTACATACAAGCCCATAAAGCAAGGAGTACTCCAAGCCTCAACACGGCAAACCAACACACCACTCTGATTACCCGGCTTAACCACGTAGTCAGCTAACCCGACAACAAGACTCCACTGGGATGCAACATGGTTACCACTAGTAGTAATAATAAATGCCATGGGAGAGTAGAAAGCCTTACCAGTAAACAACACAAAGAATAAGAATAAACCAGTATAAGCTAGAACACGGAGGATGCGTCTACTGAGGAAAAAAAAAGTTTTGGGTTAGGGGTCACCTAGCTCACCCTCTAGTCTTCAGCTATGGCGTTGGACTAACCGGTGCCTCGTTTTCTTGTGATACGTATACTCCTACCTTGAAGCTCACTGTGCCAGCACTATATGCGTCGAGCCTTAAGTCTAGTCTAAAGGCCTCGCCAGGGCTCAACGAACCAGCAGAGACGAGCGTCCCGGTGCTCCCTAGTAGGTCTAGCTCATTTACATATGTTACGGTACCACTCGAGTCTACCTTGTATATCACTAGCTTAGCGGTGGTGAGGTAACTGCCATCAGTTGCGGGGTCTTCTACCCTGAACCACACGTATACTGAGTCGGTTCCACTGAAGTATCCAAAGCCGTAGAAGTCCTGTATGTACCAGGATCCAACTGTTACAGGAATATTTACATCGATACTCTCATATAGGTAGCCCGTACTTCCATCCCTATTCGTAAATTGGCAGGCAACGTCGCCGGGTGTTACTGTTATAGTGTTTGTACCATAGGTTAGCGCATTGTAGTTTGTACCAACATCCGGCAGGTCTATGCCGCTTTGATCTGCAGAGCTGTAGAATCCTGTGCACGCTGCTCCCTCAGCCTCGCCCGCTGGCGCTATTTGTACTGTGCCCGTCATCCACCTGTATGCGAATACTGTTGCGTTTACTACTCCTATGAGGGCTACTGCCGCTACTACTAGTACTAGTAGTCTTCTATCCATCTCCACCCCCCTTTCAGTATATTTTTTGCATGATTTTTATCTATCATAAACTCCTTTTAAACTTTATAGTCTCGTCTCTATTGAATACTTCAATATTGGCTTTACTTGTTTAACTATATGTTTTTAATGTAGAACCCTATGCGGAATACTCCCCTAGTCGGCTTGTCACTATTTAATACTATTGTAACCCTGTATACAGACTCCCCCTGGGGTAGGCTTAACTCGTATTTATTGTAGCTTGTAGCGTCTACTACTAGGACGGTATTTCCACTACTATCCCTCAGTATTACCTCTAGCCCAGTCATATTTAGTGGCTTCTCAACTATTACATCAATGTACTTAACACTAGTTGTATTAGCGTAGAATAACGCTACATCACTGTAAACCCAGTATCCTATTGATGCATTAATATAGATCCTCAAAGAGTCGAAGACACTCTCACTCCTCCCACTATAGCAGACAAAATCACCTGGGATAACGCGGATCCCCGCTACACCCGTCGAATATGGAGTAAAGCCAATACACTCAACTACCCCGACTACAATGGGTCTACCAGTGGAGACATCTATGGAGAAGGTAACCTCTGGTTTATATGCGTAAACCCATGGGTTAAATAAATATAGTAGGATAACTAAAGCGACTAGAAGCAATACAACAACTAAAACCCTACTCCGAGTAAGCATCTATAAACCACCAAGTGCAAAACTATCTCAATACAAATCTTTAGGTAATGAACATAATAAACATCAAGGTTTAAATGTAAAACCATGAAGCCCCCATGGATTAATCCACAGTAGCACATTATTCGAATAGTTCCGATGTGGAACACGGTTTCGCAGCGGAACCATGAAGTCACAGCTCTAGGTCAAAGATTAGGGAGAACATGGTTGCCTGTGGATTACTTCAATATACTTTTCACTTGTTGATTGCCATATATTGGGTCTTGATCTCCGAGAGTCTGGATATTTACCCCTCACTAATATACTCTTTAAGGGTGTTGGACAAAATGTCCAAGCGGGTTCATAGGTGGATACCTACACTATTATTGCTACTAGTTGCTTTAAGCGTGTTGACTACGGCTGAGCAATCTATTGTTGTTGAGGATGTTCTTGGTAGGCGCATGTGCTAGTGATGAATAGGAGGCTTGAGAAAGCACACATTGCGTTGAGGAGCCTGGAGATAGGTCTCACCCTCGATGCATCATTAGAGGCCATCGAAGAGTTCGAAAGACTACTGAAAAAGAGGCTTAAGAAGCTTGTAGTTGTTTTCGAGGAGTTCGAGGAGGTGGGTCCTAGTGGTGGATGTCTGGGATCTTGTTAGCTGGGGGCTCTGGATCGGGTGGGCAGTAGCAATAGGCTCATTCACCTACGGCGTAATACTCAGGGCCCTGGGACGCGAGTGCTACGAGAGGCTACTGGCAGGCTCACTAGCTGGGGTACTGGTATTGGCGTTTGGCTGGGGACTAGTCCAGGCGATTTATGGCGGCGCAGTCCCCGGTGTACCGTGTGGGTGGGTCTTCACCACTGTGAGCAGTGAACACTAGTCACGTCATCAATATACCTCGCGCTTGGGAGGGCTGAGGGGACAAGTCACCTGGTTGCAGCACTATTAGTTGTTGGACTCGGATTCTTCGCAGCCTCTATCGCGAGCGGGGTTAACGCCGGGCCAGGCGGCCAGTTATCTGTGAGCGTCTATCCATCGGACACCATGATCGAGAGCAGTGGACAACTAGTCCTCAGAGTTAGAGTAGATGGTGGGAGCCCACCATACAGTGTAACCATTGACTGGGTGTGACGGGAGCCCGCCTAGTAGTGGCTCTATCCAGAGCGAGGGCGAGTGGAGTAAGACGTACTCTATACACGAGGATAAACCAACCGCATCCTTCTCCAACAGAGTCGAGGCCGTTGATAGCGAGGGGAGAACCGGCTGGAACACCTTCTCCATTACAGTGAAGAACAAGGAGTGGTGCCCACTCGGCTGGCCGTGGAATCCTGCTTTCTGCGGTTTCTACGAGTTGGTCTCCTCGGTATTGACCGCACTAGACGTGCAGAAGCTTGTTGAGTGCCCCTTGTTCCCAATGGATGAGGGGCCCCCATCCACAAGATCTACACTATGATACTCGGGGTCTCGATGAGTGCCCTAGGCTTGTTCCTAGCATTCAACCTCGTGTGGAGAGTTGCAGGCGAGGAGGGCTTGCTCAGTATAGCAGACTCAATAAAGGACGCTGTAATAGAGGTTGCACTAGCACTCCTAGCACCATACGTCTACAACGCGACAACTCAGGCATTGAACACTATTAGCTATGTTAGGCGGCGGTCGTCTAGCCTGGATTAGGACGCCGGCCTGCCACGCCGGAAATCCCGGGTTTAAATCCCGGCCGCCGCACCAATCCAACTACTGAGGGTTCACTATTTCACGTGGGAAATATATACGGTTATTGAAATCGAGACGCTAATTTCTGTCACATTTAGATTAATGTTGGAGCTCATTAAGGCGGGCGTCACTGGGGAGAAGCCTATGTACATCGCCACTCAATACTAGGTTGAACGTTCAAGCATTTCTACATGTAGTTATCTAAGGTAACTAAACGCCACAAGGATATAGATAGACCCAAGACTAGCTCGACAGGGATTTGTGTGCCAAAGTGACGATGAAGCCGGCATCATCGTGAAGGCCTATGATGGGTTCCTCAAGAATCTCTGGCGTGCCCGGTTTGTTTCTCACCAGTGTTGACACGTAGAGTTCTGACTCAAACTCTGTGGTTTCTAGCAGTTCTTCGACTTGGTTGAACGTATAGAAATTAGCGTATTTGTAGAACTTGTGTCCTCTTTTAGCCAGCTCGCGGTAATAGTAACCCCAAGTACTATCCGCTGGTACAAATCCGAGCACTAATCTACCGGTCGGTGTTAATACTCTGCTTGCTTCGTGTAGCGTTTGTACTGGGTTGTCTAGGAAGCATAATGTTATAATTATGAATACTCCTCCAAATGAACCGCTAGGAAACGGTAAGTTTTCACCTCTTGCCTTCACAGTTCTCAGGCCTCTACGAGCTGCAATGGCCAGCATCGCGTCTGAAGGATCTACCCCAGTGTCTATACCTAGTGGAACAGCAAATCTGCCGGTTCCAACACCCACTTCAAGCCATGGACGTGGAATCCCGCGAGACGCAATTTCAACTGCTTTGAGCTCACTAAGATATAGTTCTCTGTGTTTTTCATACCATTCATCATAGTCGCTCCAATACTTCTCGAATGGCTGGTTAACCATGTATACCGCCCTCCTCTTTAATTGCTATCTATGCTTGAAGTTCCTTACGAAGTACGCTACTTCTCCGTACCCCGTCTCCAGTAATAAGCCCTCCCTCATTAGCCCCTCTATTATTCTAACCGGGTCTTCGACTCTGCCCTTCAACGCCTCTAATACATGCTCGTGTATCAATGGGCGAACAGCAGACGTGTCTAAAAGCCATGCAACGGGGTCTCCACTAATCATTCTCGGAGGAGGCTCAGGCATGTTTAGTAGCTCTACTCTTTCCAGCACCTTCTTGAACTCTTCATATGCCTCTACCAAATCTCCGAGACTACGGCCGAGACGCCTAGAATAGACCGGCCCAGATACGTATTTTGCCGTAAAACCATAATGTCCATAATAGTGTTATCGAGTCTAATAGTCTTCGCTGGAAGAACCTCAAAATGCGATTTATATGCGTCTTTGAAAGCCTGATTTTCACGCGTAAGCGAGCTGTGTAGCGATTTCTCAGCATCGTGTTCAATGTTACAGCTTTTTACTGGCTTCATAAATTGTCTTAGCTTTACTTAAGAGCTGTTTCATGAGCTTGGACATTAATAATGAGGAGGCTTTTTCGCGAGCATTAATGGACATCTCCTCTCTTTTGTTTGGATTTTTAATTAGCTCTTCAATTGCTTTAGCTGCGCCTTCAATATCGTTAGGCCCATTTACGATTATTCCGTCAACATTGTTTGTTATTAGCCATTTCTGACCATAGGTACCACTACTTATTACTGGGATGCCTCCATACATGAATTCTATTTGCGTTAATCCCAGAGCCTCCATTTTGGACATGATTATGTTTAGGTATGATGCTTTAATTAAGGAGGCCTTCATCTCTTCGCTTAGCTCGCCTGTAATTATTACGTTTTCTAGGCCTTTAGCCTCCCTAACAACTTCATGCCACTGATCTCCAGGTTTACCTGCAATAACAAACACCACGTTTCTCAGTTTTCTTAGCTTCTTAGCTACCTTAACAATAGCTAATGGATTTTTTCTCTCCTCAATGGTACCTAAATAGGAAATCACGTAACTATCTCTGTTTATGTTATATTTTTCTAAAAACTCCGCTGGTTTAGCGGTCTCTATGAGCATGGCTAAGTCATCGTCTAGCCCACCTGGAAAAATGTGAATTTGCTCAGGCCTTGCACCGTGATTTATCATATCCTCAGCTTCAATGCCTGTGACACATATTACTAAATCAGCGGACTTAAAAATCATGGGAAACGCTGTTGCATTCCAAGCCATTCTATAAGCTCTTTCAACGGGCTCATATCTAGTGGGGTCTGGCGGTTGGTAGTGCGAGATATGACCATATATGGTGGTGCGAGTGGCCTCACCTAGACTCATCATAAGCCTTTTCCATATAACCCATCTAGAAACCTCCTCGGGGCCGTTCCAAAGAGTTGAGTGAGTCACTATAAAATCTATGCCTAGCTTTTCATCAAGTCTTCTAAGAATTGTAATGAAGTCTCTAAACATTATTCGTCTGGGAGGCCAAAAGGTTTTAAAGCTATCAACCCTAATCACCGGGAGACTTATCTTAGGGTCTTTTTCAAACATCAAATAACCTTCTTCGCTTTTCAAAACTCTGTTAAGAGGTATCACAGCCTCGCCATCATGGTATATGCTAGTAATAAGCCACGCCTCGTAACCTAACCTCCTAGCCCATTTAACCATTCTCTGTGCAACTAGCTCTTGTCCTTTACTATAAGATGTTTGGTACATTACTGAAAAGAACTTCATTTCTTAATGACCTGCTGCACTAAGTGAGCTAGTATTATTATAATCATAGTTATTGTCAAGCCCCATATAATGGGCGTTAACAAAATATATAGCGATCTGACGTTCAAACCGCCTTGCTCCAAAGCAAACACCAGTACTGCTATGTAAAATAGTATTCTTAAGTATTCTGCAACAGGCATTAAAAACGATGCTTCGCTTCTCAATTCCGTGCTTTTATATATGTACCCTATGAATGCATCTATAAATATATAGCCTACAATCAATATTGCAAAGGCCTTGGCAAATCCTATCACGTATACCGAGACTACGCGATACAAAGGTTCAGAAATCTCGGTGAAACCCATATTTGCGGCAGCTATAGCCACAGCTAACAACGTAGCTGTTATATATATAATCCAGGAAACAACGAGCCCGAAGAACTCGCTAGCTACATATCCACTCCGTAATATAGCTTTACCTATGGCAAACTTCTTAAACCATTCATCAAAGCCCACTTTTGCAAGAACATAGCGAATAAATCGTTTAACTAGAAATCCCGCTACATAACCTACTAGGATTGTGAGAGCTCCAAAACCTATTGCTCGTAGCAAGCTAAGGTAATCTACCTGAAACAACATAGTCAACCAACCATTTACTCAGCTCCTCAAATTTAACCTCATAATCTACATCTAACTCTAGTTCCTGGTTAAATTCATGTCGCACCAAAACAGCAATGTCGGCTACCTTAAATGCAGGTATATCGTTCTCCCCGTCTCCCGCATATATGAGCTTTTCTAAGTTAAGTATAGCTTTCAGCATCTTAACAGCTTCACCTTTATTTTTTCTAGACACATAGATATCTACGAATGGATTGTGCTTATAACTAACAATGTGTAATCCCTTAAAAGAAGCTGTTTTAATCACATTATTCAGATTCTCAGGCGGTTTTCCATATCCCCTCCAATCAATACTAATACCCAACAGAAAACCCAGTAAAGACCTCTTCTCCTCAATAATCGCATTTTGCAACTTCTTAGCGTCAAAATATACATCTTCAATAGCCTTGAGCAAGTTCTTTCCAATAACTACGGAGTCAAGCAATAAATATTCGTTAGTTAGAATTTCTAAGCCATTAACACAAACATAGCTATGAAAGAACGGAGCCTTACTTAAAAGGAAGTTACAATCCTTACTACTAGCCACACCAAGCACATACCTTTTAGCCAGCTCCTTGAGCACCGCGGCAACATCATCGAGAATCTTTGCATCATCTCGGCTCACGTTTAATGGACTTAAGGTACCATCAAAATCAAATAAAACGCCTACGCGTTTCATGCACTAATACCTCAAATCATAACACATTGTGTAGACGATAATTTTTGTTTTTTATGCATTAACATGAGTTTAACAATAGTAGCTCAGCTTACTTTCTCTCTGCCTTAGCGAGAACCCTCTCCCTTTAGGGCGAAAAGGAGGTCAGCTTGTACCAAATCTGGGTGATTCTTGATATGAATTTAGGGAGCTCGTTTTTACTTCTCGAGCTTCGGTAGTTTGAAGAAGATCTTCTGAGCATTATCATTCCTGGTAGGATTAGCTGTGTCTTTGCTGAGTCTATTAATAATTTGTATTATTTGTAATACTCTCCATATGGTGTTTTGGGGTCCGCGCCTCTATTCTTAAAGAACATTTTGCCTCCGACGCTGTTAAACTCGTTCCACGGCTCGGAGAATGCATGGCTAATATTTAGCTAATCAAACCTATTTTCTTAAACATAAGTACTTTTATGGGGTCTATGCTTAGCGTGAATATTGTGGAGTATGCCAGCGAGAAGAGGACCGCGTTGACTGAAACTGGCTCTATTATTAGTCCTGTTATTCCCAGTAACGTATAGGCTATGATCACGCCAACTATAGATGTTATGAGCATTTTACCTGGTTTACTTCTCCAGAAGTAATTTCTCTCTCTGAGTATAAGGACTCTGAACTGGCTTATATAGACCATGTTGAGCAGTGTGAATGTTTGCATTTATTTCATGTTTAGGTTGAATACTCTGAGTCCTATGTATATAGCTAGTATGGCCTCTACGAGTAATGCTATTCCCACAACTAGTGAAGATACAAAAAGGCTCTGTATCCTCCACTTTCTTGGACTAAGCGAGGGCGAGGCATTATCTGTTGAGAGAGACATTGTCGCGAAGTCATTAGCAAATATAAGTAGTGTCATACCCATTAATGATAACACATCGTAGTGTAGCCACAACAATCCAAGTGGTAGGAGAAGAGTGAACTGTATGACCTTTGCTATTTTATTTAAAATCCATGTAAGGGCTCTTTGAAACTCTTCTACTAATATCTATAACGTCAACTATTCCTCTTAGTCCAGGGTATAACGCATTGTCAATGAAACGTAAACATCGAGTCTAAGTAAGTTGTGATTGGAGATAGGAGTTTCGTGAATGGTATAGGCTCAAAGCCTTGCTTTCCAAGAAGGATGACTAGCTGACGTACTCGTAAACCTTGTCTACCAGCTCCTGCACTTCGCTTGCCTTTCTGCTCCGCGGCCTTGGAAGCGTGTTCTCTATTATCCTCACAACTGTGGCTGGCCTCGGCGATAAAACAATGATTTTATCTGACATCAGCACTGCTTCCTCAACGTTATGGGTAACCATTATTATGGTTTTTATGGGCAACAGTGATGATAACCATATATCCAGTATCTCGCTTCTCAGGTTCTCCGCTGTTAGTGGGTCAAGGTTTGAGAAAGGCTCATCCATCAGTAGGATGTCCGGGTTCACGGCTATTGCGCGGGCTAAGTTTACTCTCTGCCTCATTCCCCCGCTGAGCTCGTTTGGGTAAAAGTCCCTGAACTCATAGAGCCCGACAATCTTTAGTGCTCTGTAAGCGTTGCCCAACGCCTCCTTTTTGCTCATTCCTCTGGCCATCAGGGGCAGTAGCACGTTTTCCTCAACGGTTAGCCATGGGAGAAGAGTTGGGAACTGGAAAACGAAGCCAATAGAGGGCTTCCCGTCAAGGTGGAAGACGACCTCCCCTCTGCTCGGCTTCTCAACCCCCGCTATTATTCTCAGCAAAGTCGACTTCCCACAGCCGCTAGGGCCCAGAACAGCGACGAACTCCCTTCCAGCGGCGAAGCTGATGTTCCTTAAGACCTCGACTTCCCTGCCGCCTGTTGCGTAGCTCTTGGATACCTCCTTTACCTCGATGACGATGTCTCTACTCAATGACATATGTGCCACCTATTTTTCTTACAAGCCTAGCCCACAGAAGCTTGTTGATAACAACTATAGTTACGCTCATGAGGAGCGATGTTAACACCACGCCGTACATATCACCCATCTCCGCATACCTGCTCAATAAGCTTCCAACCCCGCCCACATCAATGTTTAGTTCCCCGAGGCGAATGTGCTCAGCTACTATTGATGCATTCCAAGCGCCACCTGACGATGATATGCTCCCCGCAACTATGCTTGGCATGATGGATGGTATAAATATTTTCGTTATATACAGCCTCCCCCTTACACCGTATATCTCCGATAGCTCATCGAGCTCCCTTGTAATGCGGGTTAGGCCGAAAATAATCGTGTTAAAAAAACGTACCATATGGAGCCCTGCATATAGATAAAAAACATGATTCCTGTTGGGAACCCCCCGAGAGCGGGCAACAGGATGGGCCACCACATCATGGCTGGGATAGAAGATAACACCTCGCCCAGCATGACTATTGCCTTGCTAAGCCTGGGCATCATGTGCGATATGTACGCTAGAATGATTGTTAGCGCGAGTCCAGCCGCCATCACTCCATACACCCTCAGGGCCGTAAGTGGCAGGTTAACTAAGAACTCCTCTATGTATATCCATGACCCGCTCAGCCAGCTAGTAGTAGAAAGGTCTATGTTATTGAGGCTAGCTACATCAAGGATAATGGGGAAGAGAATGGCTACTGCCAGCCTCCCCTTCTTCCTCCTAATCACGCTGTATGCGGAGGATAGCCTCTCCCATATTAGTCCCCGGATTCTTGAGACAGCTTTTCCAGCTCCTCGTACACCCTGGTGAAGCCTACGAGAGCTTTTGTCTGCGTGTACTTCATGGCTACCGGGTTCCACAAAAGCAGGTATGATAGGAGAATAACGGCGAAGAGCATGGTTAGCCCGGCTACGTAAGCTGTTTGGTCGCCCTGCGCGTACGTTTTGATTATGAATGAGCCAAGCCCCCTTAAGCTGTACTCGGTCTTGCCTATTGATAGAACCTCAGCGCTTGTCAGGAAAAACCAGCCCCCAGCCCACGATACAATGCTGTTAGCGATTACAGAGTTCCTTGATGCCGGCAAGTAGATGTACATGTACCGGTGCAGTAGAGGCAGCCTGTAAACCCTCGCCAAGTCATCCACCGAGCTCTCAAGCGATTTAACGGATGTGTAGACACCGAAAATCATGTTCCAGACAAGGCTCGTGAAGAGAAGGAAGACGGCGCTTAGCTCAGCGCCAACGGCTGGCCCCAGCACCCTGACGAACACGACAAGCGCTGCTGGGAGGAAGCCAAGTATGGGTATAGACTGCAGCACATCTAGCAATGGCAGCATAACGGCCTCAACATACTTGTTCTTGGCCATGGCCACGCCGGTGAAGACAGCTACTACGAAGGAGATTATGTAGGAAGCAACCATCCTCACTAAGCTAAGCCCCGTTGACGCTAGAAGCTCCCATGCCACTTCAGCCGTAAGCATTTAATCGCCTGTTTACTACTAGGTATAATTACGTTTATATACTGAGCAACAGAAATAATTTTAAGGTTGTTTCTACTAAAAGAGACGTTTATTGGTGTTAGCGAGGAATTGTCTCATAGTGAGCACGCATACGTGCTTCCCCCCGTTGTTCAACCAGACCATGTCCTAGGTTTTCTCGAGGTCATAAACAACTTAACTGGCACAGTTGACCCAATGTACCTTGGGGACATATTGGGGGAGAAGATCGATTTGCTTCCTCACGTTATAGACGTGGCCTCGCATCTCGGCTTGATTGAGGTCTTGGAGAACGGAAATGTCAGGCTAACCCAGCTTGGCAAGGAGATTGTTGATGGCAATGTGCAGAGAGTTAAGGAGAGGATGAGGAAGATAATTGACAAAATAGAGCCATTCAGAACGATAATTAAGGTTCTGAGAAGAAAGAAGAGAATAATTATAGAGGAGTTCATGGAGATAGCTGAGAGGTTCTACCCATACAACACCACAGAAGCGGTGAAAACCATACTAGAGTGGGGGGCTTTCGCGGAGCTTTTCAGGATGAGCCCTGACGACGAGTACGTCTTCATCACGCAGCGAGCATGACCGCAAGACTTAATTTTCGTGTAGCTAAGCATTAACTTATACTATAAGAAGCGCTGAGCGGTCCTAGCTAAAGGCCTATTTAATGCCAGCTAAACCAACAGGGCAATGCGGAGTCGGTGAGAGGCCCATGAGCGATGAGGAGATTACAGGCATCCGACCCATTCCAAGCAGTTCCAGGCCGATGGACTCATGGAGCCTTCTAGCTACATGGTTCGGCGCGGGCATATCAATAGCTGAGTTCTGGGCCGGCGCGCTTCTGGTCCCGGGCGTCTCTCTGCTCAAGGCCCTTATCATTATTATTGTGGGCCACATAGTTGGCAACGCCCTCATGGGCTTCGTGGCCATCGAGGGCTACAGGGTTGGGGTTCCTACAATGGTTCTCGCTAGGAGGCCTCTCGGGTTAAGGGGCTCCTATCTAGCCTCAGCGCTGAACTACCTCCAGCTGGTCGGCTGGACAGCTGTTATGAACATTGTTGGTGCCAGGGCCCTCGCCTCAATATTATCAGCACTAGGGCATCCCGTTAGCCTTAACCTATGCATAGTTGCCATAGGTTTTCTGAACACTGTTTGGGCCCTCGCTGGGCCAAGGAGCTGGAGCTGGCTTGAGAAAGCCTCGGCGTTGCTGCTCCTAGGATTGGTGGGCTGGCTAACGATTGTTACCTTGAGGACCGGCGGAGGGGTGGACTGGACCTACGGTGATAAGGGTCTGCCATTCACGCTTGCCTTGGACCTGGTCATAGCTATGCCCGTGTCCTGGGTCCCTCTCGTGGCTGACTACTCAAGGCTGAGCAGGAGCGGGGCCTTCTCAGCAACGTTCATCGGCTACTTCGCATCAAGCAGCTTGTTCTACTTCGTGGGCGCATACACAAATGCTTATCTTGGCCTAATGGACCCCGTATCAATCATAGCGACCATTGGCCTCGGAGTACCAGCGATGCTCATAATCGTGCTATCAACCACCACCACAACGTTCCTCGATATATACTCGGCCGCCGTCAGTTTCAAGAACATTAGGCCAAGCGAGCCTATTTGGAGGCAGGTACTGGCTGTTGGGGTTGCTGGCACTGCTTTAGCCCTCTTCTTCCCAGTGGAGGAGTACGAGTGGTTCCTTTTACTCATAGGAGGAGCCTTCGTCCCCCTAGCAACAATAATGATTATAGACTACTACGTAATCAAGAGGGGCAAATACGATGTCGAGAAGCTTATAGGGGAGGGGGCATCCCCTGTGAGGATAAGCGGCGTGATGGCCTGGGCAGCAGGCTTCGTTGCCTATACGCTTGTATCAAGGCTTGCTCCATGGCTTGGCTCAACCATGATAACCATGCTCGTAGCAGGGGGGATCTACTACGTGCTGTGCCGGGTCTTTGTGTTCGATTAGTGATTGTTAAGTCTGACCTCTCCCCTGCCCCCCGAAGAGGCGATGGCTTTCTTGGGGTTTTACTAGTTTCCCTTATTTATTCGGGGCTCCACCCATCATTTGTAGGGCAACCGGGGTGGCCAGACCGCACACATAATATATTTGCTTAGCAGTTGCTGCTTCAGCATCCACGTGCTTGGGAACAACCATGGTCTTACCAGCTAATCGTCTTCTAAAGAAAAACTGTTTCTATTCATCACGCATTGAAAGGTGAGGCTTTTGGTTGTAAAATTTATTAGTTCCGGTGCGGAACTTAGTTCCGGAGTGGAACTATGGCACTATTCGATCTCAGGCCGAAGACGAGACGCGAGGACCTTTTCGACAGGGAGCGGGAGCTCGAGCTTCTGCATAGAGGAATTGAGCGAGGCTATCCCGTTATATCCGTGCTTGGTATCAGGCGTATAGGCAAGACCAGCCTGCTGAAGGTGTTGCTTAGCGAGCTTAGTGGATTATACGTTGATATGAGGGGAGTCGCTAGGAGAAGTGACCTTGAGGCCAAGCTCACCGAGTCAATGGAGTCCTCCTTAACTAGGCTCAGAAGGTTCTTGGAGGGGATGAGGGGGGTAAGAATAACGGGCTTATCTATCCAGATAAGGTGGAGGGGCAAAGACTCTCTGAGCCTGGCGGGCCTACTGGAGGAGATTAACAAAAAGAAGGAAAGGTTTGTAATAGTGTTGGATGAGGCACAGTCTACTCGGCCGCCGTTGTCCTACGAGCTGAAGAACGCTATTGCCTACGCTCATGACAACCTGGAGAACATAACCTTCATAGTTGCAGGCTCCGAGGTCGGCTTGCTACGCGATTTCATAGGGTACGAGGACCCATCATCCCCGCTATATGGCAGAGGGGTATACGAGGTCTTGGTTGAGAGGTTCAAGCCTGAGCTGTCAAGGGAGTTTCTCGAAAGGGGGTTCAGGGAGGAGGGCGTGGAGCCCCCCGTAGACATCATTGATGAGGCAGTGAGCTTCCTCGATGGTATACCCGGCTGGCTGGCCTTCTTCGGCCGTAGGTACGTTGATGGTGATAGGGACCTAAGCACAATTAGAAACGCAGCTGTTGCAATTGCGCTTGATGAGTTAGGCAAGCTAGATGAAAGGGAGAAGCTGGTGCTAAAGGCAATAGCGAACAACGCTAGGTCCTGGAGCCAGGTTAGAAACTATATTCTTGAGAAGTACGGCTTAGCTCTACCCAAATCCACTCTCAGCAGGCTAGTAGAGAAGCTGGAAAAGCTAGGGTTAATAAGGAACTACGAGTTCCTAGACCAGGTCTACAGAGAAGCAGCAAGCAAGCTAGTCGTTAGAATATCTTGAGCATCGCTGAGTTCAATGAATTAAGACCAGAGGTTTCCGTTCCCAGATACGGCTCTCATGGTGGTTATTTGAGCTCGTAGTGCCGCTTAACCTTTTTAACAATGTTATGTGTTTAACTAAATGTTGGTGTAGCTTGTTGGAGCCTCTATGCAAAATAGGACAGGCAACAATCTATCTCGTCGTGGGGGATATCGCTGACTTTGAGGGAGATGCTATAGTTAATCCCGCTAACACTCTCATGTTTATGGGTGGAGGCGTTGCGCTGGCCCTGAAGATGAAGGGTGGAGGCGAGATAGAGGAGGAGGCCAGGAGGCATGCACCCGTCCCCATCGGTGATGCTGTTGTTACGGGGGCCGGGAGGCTTAGGGCCAGATACGTGATTCACGCCCCCACGGTTGAGAGGCCCGCTGGAAGAGCTAGCGGGAAGAGCGTCTACAAAGCAACGGCTGCCGCTGTGAGAAGGATACGTGAGCTTGGCTTGAGGAGAGTTGCCCTCCCGCTTATGGGGGCAGGGGTGGGAGGGCTGAGCGTCGAGGAAAGCGTCTCGAGCATGCTCAGAGCTATTCGAGCACTGGATGTGCCGGTTGACGTATATATCTACGTGAGGGATGAATCTGTTAAGAAGAGAGCTGAGGATGCAGTGAGAAGTGAGTGCAGCTCCTAGCAGGATTGTCTACACCATCGGCTACTCGGGCCTAAGCTTAAGCTCTTTCATGAGAATCATCGGGGAGCTGGGAGCACAGCTCGTCGCTGATGTAAGGAGGTTCCCGAGAAGCAGGGTTCCCGGGTTCACGTCAAGCGAGCTTGAGGCTGAGCTGGCTAGGCACGGGGTGGAGTACAGGCCGTTCAGGGAGCTCGGCGCCCTTGGCATGAAGTACCAGGCCCGGTTCAGTTGCGTTGAGTCCCCCACCTTTAACGCGTATGTCAACTACCTCGTCTATGATGATATAGCCAGGCTTGCTCTCAGCACGCTCGTTGATGAGGCCTCGAGGAAAAGAACAGTGATACTATGCAGGGAGAGAAGCCCAAGGCACTGCCACAGGCAGTTCATATCGGATTATCTGCTATGCAGGGGGTTCAGGGTCATCCATATAGTTGGAGGAGGCATGTATGAGCATGAGCCGTCAAGTTGCTATGGCTTCATGGAGATGGCCTGCCGCGGCAATCTACCTTAGCACTGAAACAAAGCACCTTCATTAACACCTAGGCTCAAAGCTAACTGCACATGTAGAATGAACTGGAGGAGAAGTTGTTTAAAAAAGAGTTTGTTTAGGCACGAGCTGACCTAGGCTGATAGGAATCCACCATCCACCGGTATGACCGCTCCCTGGATGTATGATGATAGGTCTGATACTAGAAACAGTATAACCCTAGCTACCTCATCTGGTTCGCCCATTCTCCTCAGGGGCAGCCTGGCCCTGTATATTACGCCTGTCTTTATTGTCTCGATATCCATTTTCATCAGCGCCTCCCTCGTCAGCTTCTCGACGCTAGGCGTCTTTATTCCCCCAGGGGCAACAGCGTTTATCCTGAAGCCACGTGGCCCGTACTCCATTGCTAGGGCTCTTGTCAAGCCTATCACTCCTATCTTGCTTACGTCGTAGTGAGCGAGCCTCTTAACTAATGGTAGGAAGGCCTCCACGGAGCTTACATTAACTATTACTCCACCCTTGTTTATCCTTGACCTTATCATGTGTTGCGACATCCAGAAGACGGACTTGAGGTTTATGGACAGCGTTCTCTCCAGGAAGGCCTCGTCGAGCTCGATGAAATCCCTGAACTCATAGATGCCGGCGTTGTTCACGAGGACGTCTGGCTCCCTCCCCCTTATCTGTGACCATAATTTATCTATTTCTTCCTTTCTCGATAAGTCAGCCCTGAACACCTCAGCATCAGCGCCGAAAAGCTCCTTGACTTCGCTCTTAACGCTGTTAAGGCCATCGAGGTTTATGTCAACGAGGAATAGGTGGGAGCCGGCCTCAGCGAACCTAATGGCGGTCGCCCTGCCTATGCCGGAGGCAGCTCCCGTAATAAGGGACGACTTCCCCTTCAGGGATATCAGCTCGGATAGGGGCTTGAGCCCGGGATATGTTCTCTGAGACAAGCTCAACACTAATAGAATAATAGGTGAAGCCCTTATTTTTAGCTAATTACGGCCTAAACTTCGATTGTCCGGCAGATATGCTTAGAGAGACCTAAAAATGGATTATTAGTTGGTTGCTACAAAGTACATAATGATAGTAGTGATGTAATAGTAATGGTGCTTCTTCATTGAGCATTGAGTTGATTGGCCTCAGGTTGCCCGAGGTAAGGCCCGGTGACGACATCGTAGACTTGATTCTAAGCTCAGCGAGCGAGCAGGGCTTATCACTTCTGGATAACGATGTCGTTGTTATCACGAGCAAGGTTATATCTAAGGCCAATGGTCTTCTCTTCAACATACGCGATATCAAGCCATCAAGGAAAGCGTTGAGCATTGCCCGTAAAGCAGGTCTTGACCCAAGGTTTGTTGAGCTTTTGCTAAGAGAGAGCGATCGCATAGTCCTCGCTATTCCTTTCGAGAAGATTGTTAGGGAGGTTTTAGGGCCGGGCTTCCTGTCAAGGGATCCCTCGAGAGCTGCTGAGGCAATTAGGAGCTTCCCAACGGTCTTCATCACCGCTAGGGATGGTTTTCTGTGGAGCGACTCGGGCATAGATACATCTAACCATCCACCAAACATCTACTCTGTTCCTCCGAGAAGGCTTGATGAAGTTGCCATGAGAATATCGGAAGAGATAAGGAGAAGAACGGGAGTTAAAGCAGCAGTCGTCATATGCGACACCGAGCTTTTCCCCTGGGGAGCAATGGACATAGCCAGAGGGTCCTATGGAATTGAGCCCATCAAGAGGGAGTTCGGCGAGCCGGACATGTATAGCAAGCCGAAGTTCGGGGGCGTCGATAACATCGCGTTCAGCGTTTGCTCAGCGGCATCTCTTCTCATGGGCCAGAGAGCCGAGGGCGTACCCGTGGTTATTGTGAGAGGCCTGAGGTACAGCTGGTCTGAGATAGGGGTTGGCAAGGCGCTGGCCGAGGGGTTGCCGGGAGAGAGGTTTATGATTGCAGTTAGGGAATCAATTAAGCACTCAGCAAGAGTTCTTGGAGCTAGATGGCTTCTCAGGAGCCTGTCATTAGTGCTGTTGTTGCGAAAGAAAGGCTGATGCTAAAGCCACACGGACTAACCGCTATGATTACAAACACGCGATGAACAATGGGCTATAAGCGCAAGTTCGCTCAGCGTCTCAAAAACACGGCGAGTAAGAGGCTACTTATAGATAAATATGAACTTGATGAACAGCTTTCCAAGGAGAAGCGTTTTATCAACAAATAACGCCTTGTTCAGCTTGATTGTAGCCACGCTTTTAATCATGGATTTAATGCTTGTTTTCAACGCATCCAGAAGCATTGAGCTTAGTTCAAAGCCCACGAGCATAGCGACAAGCGCTCTAGTAGGGCTAGCTATCTCCCTCTCAATAGCCTGGATGCTTAATAGCAAGTAGCCCGTGCGTTCATAAATCGTTGTGTAATCCACGTATATGTCGAGACACGGTTTTTCTGGTTAAGAGCCATAGCAGCGGGATCCTTCTATATTTTGGGCAAGGGCCGGGATAATGCAGAATAATAGTTCTAGTTATGCTGTTTAATGCGATGGCGTATCTGAAGGTTTTTCACGAAACCTATGTTCTGCTGTACATCCACTCTATATATTCTTCGGTTGAGCTGAACCTCTTGTCTATATTGTCCGAGAAAACCCTCGTTACATTTGTGTTCTTGAATCCCGCGTTGGCCCAGTAGCTTAGCCAGCTGTTTATCTCCTCCCTTATGTCTCTTGGCCCAAGCGCTCCTGTCTCGCTGTGCGTGTAGTATCGTCCGGCTGGGTCCAGGATGATTATTTCTCCCTTCCCGAGCGGCACCTGGACGGCCATGTGCCCTATGGTTTCGTTCTCAATAACTATTAGCTCAGCGCTGGCTCCGTAGGCTCTTATCATTGATGCTAGGAGTATGGCCATGTCCTCGCAGTCGCCCATCCTGAGCTTAAGGGTCTCGCTTGGCATCTGCCACATCTCATCCACGAAGCTCAGGTTGCCCATGGGCTTGTCAGGAAGCACTGGGTAAAGCCCATCGTACCTGTAGTCAATGTTGGCGACGACCCAATCGTAAAGCTTCTTTAAATCGCTCAAAAGCTCCGCTGTGCTTGAATTATCGGCCCATCCCCCCGTGATGTTTAGGACCAGGCCTCTAACCGATGGGTCATCCGGGGTTACAAAGACGCTTGCGTTGGCCCCGCTCCACCTGTTGTTCACGCTGTCCCTGAGGGAGGAGTAAGCATCAACGTACTCGTTAAGGGTTGAGTTGAGGATGGCGAGCTCAGCGCTCAGCTCGTTTATCCTGGACTCGTAAAAAGAGATGTTGCCTGAGAGCCAGCTCATCAGCTGTTTTTTCTCGCTCTCAAGGACATCAATCCTCGAGCTAAGGGCTGACAGCTTGTCTTCATACATGGTTATGTTGCCCTGAAGCCAGGAGCGGAGAGAATCCCTCTCAGCCCTGAGAGACTCAGCTAGAGTGGTGTTCCCTCTGAGCCACGAATCCATCTCCCTAACCAAGGACTCATAGTGGCTGAGGGAGCTGTTCAGCGAAGCCACCCGGGACTCAAGCAACTCCTTCTCAGAGCTCAGATTTAATAACTTGCTCTTGTAAAAAGATACGTTCCCCTCAAGCCAGGACCCCAGCTCCTTGATAAGCTGTTCCCTGGAGCTAAGCTCAGATAGCTGAGACCTAAGCCCAACCACGTAGCCTGATAGAAAGCCAATAACAATAATCATTGCAATGATAACAAGGAAGAGCTTCCCAGAAATAAGAAAGTTCAAAACTTGAAACCCATATTTTTATCTAGACATAGTGAGATTAAAACATTTGCAAAAAAGCTAAGCTTTGATACAGGCTCTTGTTTCGCAATACAGTAAAAATAAAAATTAAAAGAAGGCTTTTTTAATTGAATCTTTATATATTTATTTGATTTAGTAAGATGTCTTCCTGTGTTAGTAATCTTTGTTCTCCAGTGTATGGTTTTGTTTTCGTAACTATTACGATCGTATTGCTTGAATTTGCAAAATCCATGAGATACTTTAGTACTTCTTTTGCTCTGGCATCATCAATGAATTCGATCAAGCTATCTACAACGTAGAACGGAAAATCATCAGCAACGTATTCTTTGAGTGCTAATGTTAATAGTATAGTTAAAATAGCTTTTTCTGCATCCGATAGTTCTGCAAGCGTTGTCGGTACTCCTTCCTTTCTTAAAAGCCTAAGCTCAAATCCTTCAGAGAGAACAGGATATTCTAACTCAGCTAAGTCAAGTAGCTTGAAATGCTTAAGTAACGCTTCATTGACTTTTTCTACTACAAGTTTTTTAAGTTCCACCAATCTTATGTTGAAATACTCAAGTAGTAAGTCTGCTTTGTTAATTATTTCTTTTAGTTTAACGACATCACCGTATAATTGATCAATTTGCTTCAATCTACCATACAGCCTATCTCTTGTTTCAGTGAGTCTGGAGCGTTCTTCATAGAGGGATTCTAATTCTTTTACAAGCGGTATTTCCTTGAAAGACTCTAATTGTTTTACTAATATCTCGATTTTATCTTTTATCATTTTTATTTCCGTTTCTATAACTTGCAGTTTTCTCTCCACACTGCTCTTCATTTTATTATAAGCATCTATTTCTTTTTGAAGGCTTGCTATTTCAGGTTCAAGCTTTTTAAGTTCTTCGTCGATTGCCCGTAACCTTTCTTCGACTTCTCTTTTTAACTCCCTTTTTTCTGTTTCTAACAAATTGATTTCTTTATCTAAGGATACTATTTTTTCTTTTAATACGGAAATTTTGGTTTTTAAATCATTAATATCTTCATTTATTTTGTTTTTATCTATTTTTGCACCACAGTAAGGACAGTAATCATAAATAACTACGGTTTCTCTTCTTTTCAATATAGACTCTAGTTCTTTGGCTTCTGAGCTTATTTTATTTTTCTCTTCATTTAAAGATTTTATTGTTGTATCTATTTCTTCAATTCTTTTCTTAAACTCGTTTATTTTAGACGTTATTTGGTCTCTTTCAGCTTTAAGTTGGGAAAATTTCTCTTTTAATACTTCAAATTTTGCTTTTAGCTTTCTTTGATCAATGTCTATCGCTGAGAGCCTGTTTCTTAGCTCTATTTCTTCGCTTCTTTTTTGACTTTCTTCTTCTTCTAGTTTTTTCAATTCTTTTTCAATTCTTTCTATCTCCTTCCTAGCAGGCTCTATTCTGGTGTCCTTGAGTATTTCATTTATTTTTGTATAAATTTTACGTAGTTCTTCTTCGATTCTTGATATTTCTTTTTCTACTTCGCTTTTTCTTGCTTCGTATTCTTTACTTTTTACTTCATATTGATGTTCATATTCTGCCTTAAGCCCATTTAGTACTGAAACTATTGTTTCTATATAATTTAATCCCGAGATTTCTCTGAGAGTTTGCTTTACTCTTTCCTCGTCACCGGCGTAAACAGCGCTGACCAATGGGTTTTCGAGATCTAGGAATGAGATTACCCTAACTACTCCATTATTTGATAACGGTTTACCTAGAACTTCTACTTCTGACGGGGAGGTTCTAATCAACTCAATCTTTATATCAAAATTGTCTAGCGATAGTGATACTAGGCCTCTATTCTCGTAATCATTTAAAATTCTCGAGGCCTCCCGCTTATTCGAGACAGGTATCGAAACAGCTTTTATTGCAGCAGTTAAACTAGATTTACCCGAAGCGTTTGGGGCATAAATAACATTTAAACCTTTACCAAGCCTAAACTCTTTACTTTCTCTGAATATACCTATATTTCTAAATTTTAATTTTACTTCACTCATGTTTTCTCGCCTTCAAGAAGGTGTTTCAGATACGACCTAATTTCATAGGCTCCTTTACCGTTTCTTAGCATGTTTATTAGTTCTTTTTCCAGTTTTAACGGATCTAAATTCTTAGAACTTAGCTTTTCAATAACTTCTCGTTTTTTTGAACTCATCTTTCTAGCCCCCATTTCTTTAATTCTTCCCTGATTATTTTTTCGAACTCATTATTCCAGTTTTCTCTAGATAGTTCTAATATCTTACTCGGTATATCAATAATACTGACACTTTTTAATATGTATATTGTTCCAGGCCCCTCTCTAAGAAGAGTTAAAGCTACCCACCATCCCCTAGGAGTATTTTCTATAAAAATCCTAGCTGTACGTGTTTTTTTAGATTTTACCACGTCTTTAACGACATCATTGTAGTATTTCTTTATTTTCTCAAGAATTTTTTTGTAAACATATGGTGGAACTTGAAGCTCTAATAATAGCATTTTCTCTCACACTCCTATTTACGAATGCTAATATTACTGAAAAGTGTTGAAAAGACTAAATGAAATCATGATAACGCCCATGAATCAAAATGAATACTTTTTTGATAAATACTCTATATATTTTTGCGTAACAATTCTATTTACGTCTCTGAATGTTTTTGCACTTTCTTTTACTACATTTATTACTTCATCGACAACACTGTCTTCATATATTCCTAGGTTTTTCACTTTTTCTTCTGCATATTTTATTAGTACATCTTTCTGGGGAGTTTCAAATTTTCTCAGCACAAATCTATCCTTCAAAGCGTCATCTAGCAGGTCAATTCTATTCGTAGTCAAAATAACGAAGATTTTTGAAGTGTCCATTGCATCGATTTCGTGGAAAAACACGTTGAGCTGAGCTATATACCAAGTATCAAGCTTTGTTCCGTAGCTACGAGTTAGAAAAAGTCCCTCAGCGTCATCAAATATTATAAGAACACCCATATACCCGAATGATCTTTTTATGTTCTCAGCGTTTTCGTATGCTCTTTTGAACACGTTTCTTATCTCTTTTTCCGTTTCTCCATATCTCCACGAAGCAAGATCAGCGCAGTCTTTAAAGACTACGGATTCTAATAACGTTTTATGATAAAGTTCAAGAAGACCTAAAATCTCTGCTACTTTAAATGCAGTCCAGGTCTTTCCTGTTCCGGGTTCACCATAGAATATATACCCCTTTATACCATCTGTTATAGAATTTTTCCATTGGTGCTTAGCAACAGCAGCAACCTCCCTAGCTAGCTTATTGTGCCATTCCCCAACGAATAATGGTACAAATCTAGGAATTCTTGGATCACGATTATAGCTCATAAGAATCATCTCTGCCTTATTAGTCTTCTTTCAAGGTTTCTCATGCGTTCTCGAACTCTAATCCATGATTTATCTATAACAAAATATTTTTCTCCATTTAGTTCAACTATAGCTTCGTTGCTTTCAATAGCTATTATTGCTCCTCTCGTTATAAGACTCCTAAAAAATTTAGTTAGTTTATGAACCCCATAAACCCCCGCCTTTTCTACAAATACATTTTGTTTACATAAATAGCCTACTATATCGCCTTTAACTTCCTCAATGAAGTCTTTAGAACCGCTTTCCAGGTTTTCATAGCTATGTTCTTTTGCAATATGAAGACGAATCTCATGTAGCGTAGCGAACTCCTTTTCACATATTCTGCATCTATATTTCTTTATTTCATAGAAGGCTATCGAGTTATCTATACACTCTCTTATAGCTTGCAATGTTGCATAGATATACCTTAATTTCGGGTTGCTGGGTTCTACTAAATACCTAACAGTCGCTAAACCAGTTATTGCTTTAACAACATCTGTATATATTTTCTTATTCGTTGTAGACAGCTTTAGTAAATTAACTAGAATAGCTCCTGGCTTTATAGCTAGGTTGTTACCGATTGTTACTAAATCAAAAATTTGTTCTTCCGCTAAATAATTCATCACTGTTTCCAGATTGGGCTTGTAGAACCATGTCTTTTTGATATCTTCTATAAAAACAGGCTTAGGGTATGTGTGTGCCCAAAAATCTATGACGTGCCTTATGCCTTGAACATAAGGGTTATCTTCGACCAAATCATTTATACCTTCTAGCACTCTCACAGCGTCTCTTATATCTTCTTCTTTACCTGACCGCAGAAGATCTCTTATAGTTTCATGAAGAGCAATTGACAAAAAGCATCTAAAACAAACAGTCTCTTCCTTATTCTCTAACACAACGTTTACCCACATATCAACATATGTCTTGCATAAAGCGCACTGTCTATATACATCTGTTCGCCTCAATTTGCTCATCCTCTCGCTCTATTTCTTATCAAGTCCCTTTCGTACATCCTAGTTCGGGCTAGGACCCTAAACCAGGCAGGATGAACAACGACATATCTAATGCCGTCGCGATCGACTATTTTTGGTTCTTCAGGATCTTCGTGAACAAGTACACCGAATTTTTCTATTCTTTCCACGAATCTTTCGGGCTGAATGCCTTCTTTTCTGAGCGATTGGTCGATAACAGAAAGTTTAACCAAATAACCTATGCTTATGCTTTCTTCTCTCAGATAATTCATTACCTCGTCTGAAGGTATTCTATGAGATAATGAAACGTGTTTTTTTGCTTCATCTTTAGATGGGATCAAATATCCGCAAAGATTGCATCTGTATCCTACAACCTTCGAGTATGGGATGGCCTTGATATTACCGTCAGGGTCTATATATTTGCTTAGAGCATCTACGACAGCGTTTATTGCCCTAAAATCAGGGGTTTCGGCCTCAGCATGTACCCGAGATATGATTAAACCGCTTATCCAAGAACCAATTATGTCTAATGCATCAGGCATATCGCCATATTTATCTAACATTTCTTTTAAGGCATCTCCTTCAACTATCAATTCTTCGTTTTTTTCTACAACAATTCTAAATATTCTTTCTTCAATATAAAACTTAAGGACCTGTTCAAGAGGGGTTTTGTATCTCCACTTTAATTTCAAATCACTGACCTTAAATTTAATATTATAATCCTTATAGAACACCCAGAGAAGAATTGGATAATACCAAGCTTGCGCAAAGGGGTTAAGCCAAGTCATATTTCCTAAATCTAAACCAACTGTTATGACATCTCCACGCATGGAGGGATCCTTGAAGCCCTCACTAAACACCTTGTAAAAAGCTATTTTACGAATACAATCGCTACAAATCATCATGCCGTTAACATTGTAAAGGCCTCTTTTATATTTACCGCATCGTTCACATTTACGAAGTACACTCTTATATGCATTTTGTATATTCATTCACCACAATATATTGATCGTTAAAATTTTATATATTTTTTATGCGTTAATAACAAGCAAGATATAAACAACATTTGAATTGTATAACTACATTGAAATGTTTAGATAAGATCAAGGTCCAATTCGTATCAACTAATATTTTATGGGTAAAAATAAAACTAGACAAAAGGAAGTTCGGAATTAAGTTCATAACAGTAAAGGAATAGTTGCTTATTAAACAAAAACCTAGAGTTGTTTTAGTAATATCTAAAAAGGCACTTCATTACGACTTAACGTCAAGAATTTAGCTTTCGCTCCTAGGTAGCAACATAAACAAAAAAGACTAAACTATCTCTTTACTATGTAGTATGTTCCATTTGTGGACCCTTTGAAAAAAGTATAGCCAAATAATCACAATTAAAACGCTACTTCAAGCGTGATAGCACAGTCGCATGGCTCTTTTGGCGTGGGGCTTACGCAGAGTGTGTCCGTGAAGCCTGTTATCTGTATGCTTATTTTTGCCTCGAAGCTCTTGTCCGGCGATGGCTTCTTTATGATGTAGTAGTGTGTGCTCTGTAGTGACTGCCCTGGCAATAGGCTCTTCCCGAATAGCGCTAGTATGCAGAGTGTTGGCTCCCCGACGTACACTGAGCCCTCTACAGGCGTTACTGTTACAAGGGCAAACTCTATTTCCCCAGTGCGCTCTCTGCCCGTGACGTTACTTGCTATAAAGTCGATTATTGGGCCGCACGGTACTGGCCCATAGATGCTTATTGCCATGGGCCCCCTGTTCCTCACCTCCACCACTACTTCCAGGAGGGCGACGTCGCCTCTCCTATTTCTTAGGGCTTCAAGTAGCTGGAGTGTCTCCTCTGGTATGGTTATGTTCCTGCTCCTCAGGTTCTCTGCGTATTTCTCAACCTCTTTTTCTATCTTGCTTAGCAGGTTCTCATCGATTATAACGTTTGCCTGGGCCCTCAGCTCAGCCGTGCTGTTGTAAACAGGGCATAGCCTTGAGGCCACGACGCTCTCCAATGGCTTAGTGGTGCTTGATGGAGGCTGATACGGGGGCATGGAGGGCGCAGGAGAAGCTGTGGAGCCCGCTTCTCGTGGAGGAGCAGTGTACGTTGAGCTGCTACTGGGTTGCTGGCTTGATACGTGCATGTACGCTAGAATAGCGGCCAGGGCAACAACCACTAAGGATAAAACAACTATAGATTCTCTCACGGGCATCAACTATATCTATTAGTTATTTTAGATTCATTTAATCCTAATCATTGGAACGCTTTTTTCAAAAAATCGAACAAGCGGAACTGATTTCAACACGCATCTCCACAGTAGTATTTATAACTAAGAAGCTAGGCGTACACCAGCACTATTGGGGGGAGGATCCTCCCAGGCCCTCCAGTTTATTTAAAGCCATCTTTTAGAAAGCGTGATGTTTGTAGCCCTTCGATATGCTCATTTTCAGCTACAGCTCGTATTCGTGGTTAAAGTATTTATGGGGCTTTCGGCGTAATAATGTATCTTGATAAGGAATAGTGATTAAGCTTTTCCGTGACACGAAGCCCTCGGTGCGTGACCTCTTGTGCCGCGGTTAAGGGTTGAGGGGGACAGGCTGGTTATAGAGCTGGGGAGATTAGAGAGTATACTCTCGCTCAAGAGGAGGCTGGAGATACCTCTCAGCTGTATTGAGAAAGCAGCTTATGTCTGGAGCCTAAATGAGGATGAGAAAAAGCAGATAAGCCCTAGGATGAGGATAGCGGGCGCTTATCTAGGCAAAGCCATCTATGGGCACTACCTAACAAAGATGGGCAGAGCCTTTTTCGTGGCGAGGAAGTACCCAGAGAAATCCATAGCGCTTTACCTAAAGGGATGCCTGCCATACAAAATAGTCGTCATAGATGCAGAGGACCCAAGAATTTTAACACTACTAATGGAGAAAATAAGAAGATAGCGACCATGCCTTTAGAGGCTTCGAAAAAACAGTAACAAATTTGCAATATAGTTTTTGGCATCGGCAATCGAAGTCTTATCTCTTTAAATGTATAGACTAAATAAGTGCTCTCAGCATAACTGTTCTTATATATTGTAGTTGCGTAGCTTGGGTGTTGTTTTTGCCTAGCTACTCCTCTCACAGAAGGGTGTACGAGATTATTGGCCTGAGCGCTGGCTACTGCTTTGCTACTGATAGGATTGTTGATGAGGATCCCCCATTCATGGAGTTGTGCTCCCATGGATTTTCCAGGTTAGAAAAAATGTGATGATAAAGCAACTCCGTTGAATCCCCAAATCGGGAAGATTTACAGAGCTATTATTCTGCGGGAAAAAAACCTAACCCTGTTTCCATTTGTTCATGGAAATTAAGACATGGAAACAAGCGCATAGAAATTTCTGCGCATAGATTTTCATCAAATATCCATCGACAAATATCCATGTTCAACCCGGAGATGGGATTTGTGGCAAATTTTTCGTGTCTAAATTTTTTCTTCAAGTAATTTTCCATGATCAAGTACTTTTACATAGTTGATATCGGATATGCTCAAAGTGTTCATGTGCTTTTTGTTGCTAACTACTTGAACATGAAAGCATCCAATTTAATTCTGTTAAGTTGTTTAATTTAACCATGCGAGTTGCTGTGACAACATAACAACCATCTTTACAATATCATTATGAACAAACAAGGCTGAGAGTAAGACGTAGGGATCCTCTCCTAATAATTAGGGCTTCTCCAATAGAGAAGAGCTATATCTACTAAGCGTGGAAGAAAAACGTTGTGGGTCTTTAACATCGTTATATTTTTATTGAAAAGCTCTTGCTGATTAGCCTGATTGAATCCCCATAAATTTAATACAATCATGTATAGAAAATAGTAAGTTGATAGGTCGGGTGAGCTTTGGTTAAGTGCCCCTACTGCGGGTATGAGGGGGAATTCAAGCTCCTAAAGACATGGAAGTTCAGGTTCTACGAGGTCAAACGCCTGGAATGCCACAAATGCCACGGAGTATTCAACCACTACCAAGGAGTAAGCCCTAGTGGTAAGAAGTCAGAGTTCGTAATCAGAATTAGACCTAGAATAATGAAGGCTAGATCTATGTAGATGATGCATGGAGGTGGATGAATGTCCTCTGTTTTTTCACTAGGCTCTTATATTTCAAGGGCTAAACAGGCAAATACACACGTTGCCAAGCAACTAGTTCTTGCAGACTTTTTGCGAGATGTTTTCGGTGTTCAACTCGAAGACTTGATTCCAGGTATAGAGAAGAAGGTTGGTAGTAGAATCTTTGGTGTTAAGGGGAGAATAGATTTACTCTACTCAGACATCGTGTTTGAAGTAAAAGTAGACTTAGATAGAGAACTCGAGAATGCTAAGGAGGAGTTGAAGAAGTACTTTCAGGCATTAATAGAAATGAATCCGCAGGGTAGATTTATAGGCATTGTAACAGACTTAATAAAGTTCAAGGCATTCATCCCCATAGTTGAAAAAAGTCTAGTCAAAGGCGTGAAAGAGATATCCGCTATTAATGTGTTGGAGGCCTCGCCAAACGAGGTTATTCTATGGCTTGATTCATATATATTCTCGAAGCCGAAAATTAAGCCCACGGCGGGCGACTTAAAGTTCAGGTTCGGCTCAGCGAGTCCAACCTATGCAATAGCTGTAGAGACCTTGAAGACCCTGTGGAGCAGTGTTAAGGATGTGGAGGATGTTAAGCTGAGGTTCGATTTGTGGCAGAAGAATATGGAAATAGTGTATGGGAGTGCACCAAGCGAGAATGCATTTATTGAGCAGACGTATCTAGTGACGCTGGTAAAGCTTGTAACATACTACTGGCTAAGCGGTGACGATAAAGTATTGAGAGATAGATTACTGAGTGTATTAAGAGGAGAGTATTTCGTTAAATACGGTATAAACAACCTTATAGAGGAAGACTTCTTCTCATGGATTCTACACAGAGAGGTAGTTGATGAAGCGCTGCAGCTCTTTGCGGGCGTAGCTGAAGAGCTTCTTAAATACGACCTAACACAGATCGATGAGGACTTCTTTAAGGAGATCTACGAGAACATTGTCGAGAGGGGTCAGAGGCATAGGATAGGGGAATATTATACACCGGAGTGGCTAGCAGAGCTAACACTTAGGGAGGTTCTAGAGCTTTGGTGGAGTAAGAGTGACGAGCCCCCGAGGATCATCGACCCCGCGTGCGGCTCTGGAACGTTCCTTGTGAACGCTATACGCATTATGAAGGAACGACTAAAGAGCAGGGGCTGGAGACCTGAGGACATACTGAGCTACATGCTGACAAGCATTGTAGGAGTAGACATAAACCCGCTTGCCGTAACAATAGCGAAAGCGAACTACCTATTTGCTCTAGGAGAGCTCTTAAGCTATCGCAAAGGCTCTATCACAATACCGGTATATGTTGCAGACTCTATAAAGCTTCCAGAAGTAAAGAGAACGCTCTATGGTGGGGGAGAACCTGTCTACGAGTACGAAGTCGGTGGTTTCCACTTACAGGTACCCGTTAATGTTGCTAAGGATAGAACAAAATTTGGAAAGGTCTTAGCAGCTTTTAGAGAGGCTATAGATGCATATAGAAATAGTGGAAAAAAAGATGAAGTACTTAAACTATTTGAAAGAACATTGCAAGGCGTTGTAACACCAGCAGAGTTTGCAATCCTTAAGAATACACTAAACAGCATCTTGGCGCTTATCGATAACAAGAAGGATTCTATATGGGTATACATGTTGAGCAACATCTACATACCTGTAGCACTAACTGAATCAAAGTTTGACATAGTTGTAGGCAACCCTCCATGGGTGATCATGAGGTATGTAGAGAACAAGGAGTATCAAGGCTTTGTTAAAAAATTATTCCTGTCATACGAGCTATTACGTAGTGACCAAGTTCACCTCTTTACAACAATAGAGATAGCTACAGCATTCTTCTGCAGAATTAGCGACCTCTATTTAAAGGATAATGGCATCATTGGATTTGTAATGCCAAGAAGTATCTTAACAGGTGCTCTACAACATGCAGAATTCAGGAAATTTAGGAAACCTCCCATGACTCTGCACGAAATACTTGACCTTGAAAAGGTTGCACCATTGTTTAACATTCCCGCATGTGTTTTGATAGCCTCTAAGGGTGGTAAAACGGAGTACCCTGTTCCAGCAAGAAGATTTTCAGGAAAGTTACCTGAGAAGAATTTAAAACTTTCACAAGCTATGCAATATCTAAAAGTAGAAGAGTATAGTTATCAACCTCCACAAGCACTATTAGAGAGTCCTTATTATGACCTCTTTAAAGCAGGGGCAAGCATATATCCGAGAACCTTCTTCTTTATAGACTTCATTGTTCACCCTACATTAGGTATCGACATAGAGAAGCCATATTGCAGGTCATCGATAGACCCAGAGATTCTGAGAAATGCTAAGGAACCTTGGAAACGTGTAATTATGGAAGGTAATGTAGAGAAAGAGTTCATCTACGCCACTGTACTAAGTGGAGATCTAATGCCATTTAGATGCGAATTTAAACCTGTTGTTTTGCCAGTAAAGCCTACGCCCTCAAGCTACAAGATATTAGATGTGGAGGATCTTAGAAGGGAAGGTTATAACTATATGGCGTCATGGCTTGAAAAAGCACAGAAATTATGGGAAAAGTTAAGAACTAAAAAGTCAGAAAAGCAATTTCCGAAAGTAATAAATAGGCTTGATCACCAAGGATTACTATCATCACAAAATCCGAACAAGAGATACGTTGTTATTTACAATACTAGTGGTGCTAATCTTGCTTCTTGTATCGTTGATAGACAAAATCTGCCTCCTTTCAAAATCAATAGCTTCACTATAAAGCCTGTTAACTTTGTTGCAGACGAAACTACCATGTTTTATGAAACTAATAATGAGTTAGAGGCGCACTATCTTTGTGCAATACTCAATTCGGATGTGGTTAATGAACTCATTAAGCCTTTACAGCCGAAGGGAAGTAAGGGTGAAAGACATATTGTGAGAAGACCATTTGTGCTTCCTATTCCAAACTTTGATCCTAACAATCCTGTTCATAGGAGGTTAGCTGATCTTAGCAAGGCGTGCCATGAGAAGGCTTCTAGGATTACACTCACTAAGAGGGATGTCGCTGCTAGGAGGAAGGAGGTTAGGGATGCTTTGAAGGATGAGATGGCTGAGATCAACAAGCTAGTTTCGCAGTTGCTTGGGCTTTCTTAGCTGGTCTTAAATTTTGCTATATGTAGTTTGTTGAGGGTGTTTGGCTTGTTGATTGAGGGTGTGTTTTTCAAGTTATCGGATTATTTTCAGTCTGTGGAATCTCCTAGTGAGCTATACGAGGCGCAGGTTGCATTTATATTCGCTGTTGCGATCTGCCAGGAGCTCCAGAGCATACAGGATCAGACCTTTATTAGTGCGTTGTCTAGGCTTGAGGCATATGCTCACGACAAGCTACTGCTCAAATTGACTAGTAGAACCACCGTGGACTTTGAGAAGCCGATGTCTCCGGACAGCATCACTATATTCTTAGTCCCGAAGGCAGATCTAGGCGAGAACCTCGCCAGGCTCAATGCTTCAACCATTTGTCATGAAGTCCTGGTTTGAAGTGCTGGCTCGGGCTAGGTTGAATAAGCCCAGGACACCGGTATTCCTAGTTATATACGAGTTTCAATTTGTGGCGAACTTACCAATCATTAATACCATATTGTCCGAGGCTAGGAAGTATGATTTGAAAACTTACAATTACTATTACGGATCCTCTGCAAGCAGTAAATAGCAACTTTCCTAATCGACTCTTACTTAACTGGAAGGAAGTGATGGAGATACAGTTTTATCGGAAGAGGATCCCTCTTGCTATTTTTGTTTCTAAATGAGCAGCTCGTTATTTGCTACAGCAATCATGCACAAATAAGAGTGTGGATCCTCCCCGCTAAAGGTCTTAAAACAAGTAAGGAAGCCTTTGTTAAGTACGCTTCACTGCTAAAATAAATAGAGGATTCACTGAGCTAGTTAACCAATATTAACATTAACTAATTTTACTTTTTTCTGAGTTGCATCCAGCATGATTAAATCAAGCAACTAATTAGGCTTAATTTAGGTATTTTTAAGTACTATTGCGAACGGGAGGAGTTGCATTAGTAGGTTGAGCACCTGGCTCAGGTCAAATAGGCTTGCCTTATCTTTTATCTAATAATTAGTGTTGTTAGAGAGAGATATATATCACAGAGAGGCCTGTCAATAACCTCTGATGCCTAGCAGGCTCCCATGGACGCCCCGGGGGAGTCCCCCCCGCTGACTGGGCACTTGTCCGGGATTCTCATCAACCAGTCATGATATGTGCGATGATAACAGGTAGCCCCCCATATATCCTGTTGGGTTCACGAAAGGTTTATCAGGATGTAGAGCTAGATGGAGACTTGACTGGGCATCGGGCCCTGTACTCATTAACTGGCAGACTGTTAGAAAAGCATTAGCCTCCGAGAAGCGTTTCCTCCGCTTTCTTCTCCTCCGTGTAGCGCAGTATGAAGTCGAGCTTTGAGTGCTTGGTTATCTTCGCTACTACACTGGGATTCACTCCTCTCATCAATAAATAAGTAATGAAGGCGTACCTCAAGCTGTGAGTGTTGAAGCCGTATTTATCCCTAGCGTATTGCTCTACTCTTCTCTTCAAAGCAAGGAGATCCCCCTTCTCCAGCAGCTCCCTGCACTCGCTTAAATCCACGTCCCCGAGCTCCTCTGGTATAACGATTAATCTTTCCTCAGGCCTCTTCTTTTTTGAGACCCGAACTGAGACAACCAGCTTCCTGTTGCGCGGGTGGTACTTAGCGCTTCCCCTCATGTACTCGAGAAACGCCTTTACAGCTTCGGATATCCTGGCTCCGTTTCGAAGCTGCAACAACAATATGGCATCATAACATTTCGTATGTCTCTTGTTCTTGTTCATGACCCGCAGAATCCTGCTGTATGCCTCCTCATAGTCAAGCCCCCTGTCCCAACCTCCCATGTTTCAGCTCTCCCCTAAACCAATAAGGAGAGCTTCTCCTCATAAAAATCTTGCCTTATGGCTCTAAGACAAGAAAAAGGGAACCTCAAGGCCATTGGCGCTTCTAATATGTTTGATTTGCAATTCCAAATAAATAGAAAAGAAAACAAGTTTGGGAACATATGAGCTACAACCAGCATGATTAAATCAAGCAATTAGCTGGGCTTAGCTTAGGAGTTTTCACGAACAACTGATATTTAGAAAAATCATTTGTCCACGGTTGTCCTCGGTAGTTAACAACCAAGCACAACTGTTGTGCATGGAGATTTGCTCATGAGGAGTTGTTCATGAAGACTTGTCTATGGAAATTTGCTCATGGGCATTTGACCACGAAAATTTGACCATGAAGCGATATCAAACGTTTGGAAAAGAGCAAATATCGGAGGCTCTTGTCCGCAAAGCAGCCTCACCATCGCTTTCCCAGCATCGTTGCCTTAGCGATAAGGAGAAAACATTATGGAAGGGGGATCCTCCCCAACCGTGTATAGGCTTGGCGAAAAGCAAGAGTGATTTGTATAAAGCCTTGACTAAAAAAGTTAGATTAAAAGGCTAGTAATAGTACTCGATTGTAAATATAGCAGTTGCGCCCTGAAGAATATCTGGGTTGGCTTTATGGTCGTCACGCTTAGTAGAACATCTTCCACAATGCTTCTACTGTTCACATAACCTAAAGGAACTGAGACATATGAACCTACAGGAATACTGAGATTGCCAATAAGGGACCTTTGATAAAGAGTAAAACAGTTTCTAGTTATAGGCGTGTCTTATGTAGCTATTTTATAATTATTATAATTATATTGAATATAAAAACTTGCGGTTTTGCGTTAATGCATCTTTAAAGACTTGAACGTAAAGAAGAAAAAATAAAAACTAAGGAAAAGAACTTAAGCTATGTGGCTTCTCGATAATTGTTCGATGTATAGAGAAGGTTCCCTAGTACTTTCTTTTGAACAACTGTTTTTGTTTGGATTATTGCTGTTTCTTCTGCTTTTCCTCCAGTAGTCCTTTCTCTTTTGCCTTGCTTATTATCTCCTTTATTAGCTCGTCTTCACTCTTGCCCTCTGTTGCTACTCCGAGCTTCTCCGCTAGCTTCCTTATCGTCTCATAGTCCACCTCCTCTTTCTTGGACTGTGCTGGCATAATCGGTTGCTCAGCTCTCACGAGCCTCGCGGGCTGAATAGGCTCACCGGATATCTCCGCGCTCGCTTTCCTGAACTCCCTCACAGCCTCCCCAAGAGACCTCGCCAGCTGAGGTATCTTTGATGGGCCAAGCAGAATAATGGCTATTAGAAGTATGATGAGTATCTCGGGTGTGCCGACATCAAAGGGCATTCTCTCACTAATTACAATTTTTGTTCACGCTTCGTATATATTTCTGAATAAACTCGCTAAGGTACATATTTGCTTAATAACCACCTGTGCACAAAGAATTACTCTAATATCACACTGACCGGCAGACAGCCATTTATCTAATCACTTCCCAGAGAAGGGGAGGAAACATTCATCATGGCAATTTAAACCATACTTTATCCAATCATAAGCATTGTGGAGACATCAAGCGCGATGAGTGCTTTACCCAAGCTATGGTAAGCTGTGAGCACTAGCCATCACAAGAGCAATGTTTATTTAACTTTCCCCATACTCTTGGTGACCAGCGCTGTTAGGAGCGATAGCACGCTCCATGCAGCTATCCCCAGGAATCCAAGGCCTAGCACGATTTCCCCGCGCTCTCGCGGGATGCTTGATGCGTACAGCGTTAGCCCCCACAAAGCGTTTATCGCTCCATGAAGAGATGCGGCTGGCAGAACACTGTTGCTCAAGCTCACAACTATTAAATGAGGATAGGTGAAGGCTATGCACAGAAGCATGAATAGAAGCGCTCCCAGCTCCCTGTTATAAGTGTAGTTGAAGCCCAGGAGCACTATCGCCGATGCGTGCCACAGCCCCCACGAAGCCCCAATCAAAGCCACGTTTCTGAAGCTTGACTTAGAGCCAAGCAGCTTATATAAATAAGCTCTCCATCCAATCTCCTCTCCCAAAGCGAACAAAGCATTAATTGTGATTGCGAAGAGGTACGCTTGAGGTATCTGGGCAAAGGCGTATAGCCGAGCCAGCCTCTCTGCATCCTGACTGGTAACGCCTACCTGCGAGCTCTTGATTATATCAGCAACTATGTTCACGTAAGCGCTGAAATCAAAGTAGCCTAGAGGCAGCGCCAAGAGAACATAGATGCCCAAAGCCAAGTATACGAGCAGGGGGGAGAGCAGGTATAAGGCAACGGTCTTTTTGTTAAACCTGAACAAGCCCCTTAGCCAATCCTTAACTCTCTCTTTTTGAAGCCTGAGGCAAAGAACCACGGCGAGAGCGACGCTCCACATCCTGGCGAAACCCCACACAGCGGCAAAAGCGCTTGTGGTTGCTTGAGTCGAAGCTAGGGAAAAGGCACGAGAGTAGAAAACAACGTCCACAATCAGGGCAAGAAGATACGATACAACAATAAACACTAGAGCTCTGGACAAAGTTTTAGTATGGAGCAAAGCATTCCCCCAAGACTATAGCACTAATTGTTCTATACTAATCGCTTATATATAAGGATGAAATAATTAAAAAAACATTTCTCCCGATCTTGGAATACATGTTCATCGCTCTGGGTTCGTCTTAACTCAGCTGTTAACCTAAGGTAAAAACTTACTTTTATCAAAGTGCGCCGAGGCTCATAGGTTTTATCTGCGTTTCAGGGCTTAGCTATTATCCAGGGCCTTGTTCTGTATACCTTGTAGCCCAGCCTCAAGTATATGTTTATTGCTTCCACGTTCTCCTTGTTAACGCTGAGGAACGACCTCGCTCCCGATGATACCACTTTCCTGGTGGCAGCTGAGACAACGGCTGTTGCGTAGCCCCTCCTCCTGTAGGTGGGCCTAGTGTAGACATCGCATATAAGCCCTAGCTTGGGGAGCATGGCGCATATAGCTCCGGCTGATACGAGCTTCTTATCAGCGAAGACTCCGTAGTAAGTCCTCCTCGACAGCTTATCAACAACCTCCTCCATAGTCGCCTGGCTATCCCTCTCTCTGTAGTAGTCTAGGAAGGCATCCGCGTGGCCTCTCCCCAGCCTGACAGCCACGCTCTCGTTCAGGCTCGGTCTGAAGGAGTCTTCATCGCAAATCATGTCGCTGAACCAGGCCGTCTCAACTGAGCTGAAACCCAGCGATGAGAGGTACGATGAGACCGCCTCGATTAGCTCCTCGCTCCGCTCGTAGAGCTCAACGACAACTGGCTTGCTGGAGTCAAGGCTCAGGCCTCTGAGGAGCTCGAGCCCCTCCTTGCTTGGAAGGTGAACGGAGCATCCACGGCTATGCCTCCAGGCAAGCACGTAGGACTGGATACCACCGCTGGATGAGGGCTTTACAACGATATCTGTACTATCAAGCTCGTAAAGCAAGTCGTATAGCAAGTAGAAGTTAGGGGGCATGGGCGCCTTTCTGTACAGCTTCAGGGCGCTGGACAAAAGCTTCCTGACATCAACGTTGCCGCCGCCAAGTATTCTTACTACCAAGCAAGAGCACCAGCCAAAGACATATCTTGAGCTAAACGGCCACATAAACCTTATTAATGATGACTTAACGACCGTGAAACAGCTACGACGGGGGCTGTTCCGGAGCTTATGGACTCAGCAACTCTATTCTAGCTCTATTCACAGAGATATTCATCCAAGCTCAGCTATTGAGTTCTCGCATAGCTTGAAGTACTTGACCTTCCTTGCCCCCTTTACCTCCACCTCGTTGCAGACCTCTCCCCTCGCTTCCATTCCTCTTAGGATCTTGTAGAAAGCCCTGAGCGTGTAGCTCTGCCTCTCCTTCCACATCTCGTAGGCCGTCATCCTCCCTTTCTCCTTCAGAAACTCAATTATCTCCTCTCTAAGCTGGCCTCTCCCGGTATATAATCTGTAGGGCTTGTAACCCATCGTTAAGACGGCGACCGAGCTGCCGAGGATCCTCGCGACAGCGAAGCTCACAGCAGATATTGGCATGGTCACGAACCCCTTCCTAGTGAGCTTCCCAAGCGCTTCGAGGACCTCCTCAGCCTCAATCTCAGCTACTTTGACCCCATGCCTCTTGACTATTTCCGGCACACTAGCCCCCTTGACTACGGCGGCAACCACGGTGTACCCTGGCTCAGCCCCGGCTCTTCTTAAATCATCCAGGCCTTTTACCAACGAGTAGGCGAGGACACCCGTCTCCACGGGTACAACTATGTTCTCCGTTCTAACTCCTCTCTCATAAAGCTCAAAGACAATAGTTTTTAAGCCCTCAATAGTCAGGGGGTTCAGGTAGTTAATCCTTGCTTCATCGCCTATGCTCGTGTCCTTTGTCGTGACATCCACGTTATTCATCCCATAAATTCTTACGATATCATCCATGCTTAAGGAGTCGAGGCTCCTCACAAGCACCCTGACTTTGGCTATCCCTTTTAAATAATAGAGGAGCGACTGCGTGAATGCTTCGATGTACTCAGTTGCTATAAGCCTCACGCCCGTGCTCCTGGCGTAAGAAGCAATAACAGCGGAGGCCCTATCAGCGTACGTGCCCGTAGGGTTTTTCTTCTCGTTCTTAATCAAGACGCCATCAACACTGCTTATAGGCGTCAGCCCCTCCCCGTGGGACACTGTTTCCCCGAACCCGGGCAGAAGAGAGCCGTACCTCCATATTCCCGGCCTGGACTTATCAACCCTGAACCGGGGCTCAGGGTACTCAATAATAACGGGTCCCCCGCAGAATGGGCAAGCTGAGTACGGGGCATCGAGCTCCCTGCCACAATCAATGCATCTATAAAAATAGTTATTGCTACCCATTACTGCTTTGACCTACACAGCCCTAACAGTTTATCATGCTTTAACTAGCCTTAAAAAGTACTCGTAGACCCTCTTCTCACCTGTGATTTCTGGATGGAAGGCGAGGGCCAACAAGCTGTCCTGCTGGGCTGAGACCCCGACCCTGCCCATCCCCGGGTAATCAATGAAGCCAGTTATCCTAGCGGGTGGCCAGGCGTTCTTTATTTCCGGGGCCCTTATGAAGGCCGCCCTCTGCCTCCCAAACGCGTTCCTCACAACCTCTATGTTCATTAACTTTAGCGTGAACTGGTCAGTTGGCCCAACGGTTTTATCGGAGACGCTCTTGGCAAGGAGAACAGCGCCTGCGCATGTCCCCATTATCGGTGTTCCGCTCTCAGCCAGGCTTGCTATCTTGTCTGCGAGCCCCCTCGCAACGATGAGCGAGCCGATGGTTGTTGACTCGCCGCCAGGTATTATCAGGGCATCAACAGAGCTCAGGTCATCCACCCTCTTAACAGCCACGGGCTCAACGCCGTCTAGCTCGCGCAGAATCTGCACATGCTCGAGGAAATCGCCCTGCAGGGCCAGCACTCCTACCCTGACCAAGGCTACTCCCCTCTCACCTGCATCAACTGCTCCGGCTTCAGCGTTCTTATGTCTATGCCCATCATGGCGCTCTTCTCAGAGACCATTTTCTGAGCCTCCACAACGGTCTCCGGGTCATCGTAGAATGCCGTTGCGAGCACTATTGCCCTCGCTCTGCTGTCCGGGTCGCTGCTCTTGAATATCCCTGAGCCAACGAAGACACCATCAGAGCCCAGCCACATCATGAGGGCCGCGTCAGCAGGAGTAGCTATCCCCCCGGCAGCGAAGTTCACCACGGGCAATCTTCCAAGCCGAGCTGTCGGGAGGGCTAGCTCGTATGGGACCTTGTTCTCCTTCGAGTAGAGCCAGATCGCCTCAAGGTCCCCGCTCAGGTAGTAGCCCCTGAGAGCAGCTATGTCCCTGTTGACGAGCTTCATGTGCCTAACAGCCTCAGCGACGTTTCCCGTCCCAGGCTCCCCCTTAGTCCTTATCATTGATGCTCCCTCGTAGATTCTCCTCAGGGCCTCGGGCAGGCTCTTGGCCCCGTTGACAAACGGTGTCCTGAAAGCCCACTTATCGATGTGCGACTTCTCATCAACGGGTGTTAGGACCTCGCTCTCATCTATCAGGTCAACGCCTATTTCCTCGAGCAGCCTTGCCTCCTCAGCATGACCTATCCTGCACTTAGCTGAAACAGGTATAGTTATGACGCTCATTATGTTGCTTATCACCTTTAGGTCAGCTGTCCTCGCCACCCCGCCCGCCATCCTCACATCATATGGTAGCTTGTCTAGGACCATTACTCCAACAGCCCCTGCGACCTCCGCTATCTCGGCCTGCTTCTCGCTCGTGACATCCATAATGACTCCTCCCTTGAACATTGATATGAACCCGTACTTGACGAGAGGGGCCCCAGTCCTTATCGGTACAAGCTCAGCCCCGCTTTCTCTCGCCTTATCCCTAAGCTCCACTAAGCTGTATATAAGGTCCCTCAGTTTCTCAAGGAACACGTATGAATCCACGAGCTTCATTTTCCCACAAATATGATAGTTAGTACTGAACACTTATATTCAATATTGAACGTTCAATAAAAACAAGAGACGAGGAACAGCGTTATTTTTTGAAGCATTGCGCGTCAACGAGGTCAATCAGTTCTCCGGAACAGCCGTACAGGCATCTACAAGAAGCAGCGCTTCAGTCTCCTTGAAAAGAAATGCTTAGCTAGATGCCTAATAAATTATCTATAGTAACGAAACAGTATTATAGGTTTTTCATGTTATAGGCGAAGTTTATGTATCATGCTTATATTACTGAATAACAATATAGTAATTATTGGGGGGTAAACATGCCCACAATTTTCGTTGTCAAGAGGGATGGAAGCAGGGAGGAGTTCGCGCCGGAGAAGATAGTTGTTAGCTGCCTTAAAGCGGGGGCGACGCTCGAGGCATCAAGGAAGATAGCAAAGATTGTTGAGGCTAAGGTTCTTGAAGCAAATGCATCGGAGGTATCAGCAAAGGAGCTGACGAGAATGGTGCTGGAGCTCCTGAGAAAAGAGAACGAGGAGTGGTACAGGAACTGGATAATATTTGACAGGGCAGTTAAGAGAAGAAGAACAGAGGAGGAGCTTAAATAAATCTTTTTCCCCAATTTCTCAACCAAGCTCACTGTATATGCCGAGGAGCAAGTTAATATTTTTAGCAATTAAAGATAGGTTCAAATACAACTTTAACGTGTAATTGATTTGGTACTCAGATATGTCTAGCTCTCAGTACGGTGCGTTTGTTTTAACGACTATGGATTGGTTCGAGAACTGCTTGCAAAAGAACTGCACGGTTTTCCACTTTCCTCCAGGCAAAAATCCGAGAGTAAACAAGCTATCCAGGGGAAGCGTGTGCCTGGTTCTAGCTAAGCCCGCTCCCAAATCAAAAAGGGAGGACTGGCTCATCGCTGGGGAGTTCATAGTTAGGGACGTAAAGAGGGTTGATGGCGAGAGTTTCAGAAGGCTCTATGCTTCTAGGGCAGTTGAGCTTCCAAGCGCTCCCTTCCCCAAGCCGAAAGAAAACGCGTGGGTCATAGAGTTCGATAGGCTAATAAAATATGATAACCCTCTCAGGCTTGGTGATTGCAAGGACATAAGGACATCGACGAGCAAGCTGCCACTGAGCGAGTGGATAATCCTAGGCTTCTCGTTGCTGAAACCCGAGGACTCCTCAGCAATTGTTCAGGCTATCAGGAGCCGCGCCATGAAAGCTATTCATGAGGAGGCCCCGAGCCACGACGAGCTCATCAACGAGATAGTTGAGCTAGGGGAGAACCTCAGCTTCATAGCCAAAAAGGAGGAGGAGACTCCTGACAAGCTGTACAGAGTAGACGTCACGTGGAGAGACTCAGAGGACCACTCTCCCCTCAAGGCCTTCGAAGTTGAGCTGAGCGGAAATGTTGATATGGCCCTATCTAGGCTGATGCATGCTTACGACAAGTGGAGATGCGAACAGCTATGGCTAGTGGTAAGCGATGAGTCAAGAGCTGATAGAGCCAGGAAGCTGGTTGAGCCAAAGCTTAGGGGGGCATTCAGCAGAATAAAGGACAGAGCAAGGGTCATAAGCTGGAGGGAAATACACGAGCTTTACGAATCACTGAAGCCACACAAAGAGTTACTCAGAGACTTGGCAAGGAGGCCTCCCTAAGAGAAGTTTTCACTATTTTTCGGTAGTTTGACGAACCATTTAACCATCGCTTTCTGTGAGCGAGGGGCGTTGATCATTCACAGCTTTTACAATTGAAAGCCTCGCCTTTTAGGGCGGGGATGGATAGAAGGATTTATAAACTTTCTCATTTTAATTATTCCCTTGATGATGAGTTAATCGAGAACTGTGGTTGCCCCTAAGCACGTGGGATGCGGGGAGTGCAACCACTAGGCAAATACACTATGGGGGGATCTCTGGCCACCCCGACTGCCCCGCAAATGACAGATGTATCTCCGAATAGATGCGGGGAACCAATGAGCCGCCCAAAGGGAACCATCGCCCTTCGGGCCGGGGAGAAGGTCAGAGAGTCTACCTCGATGGAGCGAGAGCGTATGAAAGCTCACTGAGAGAGAAGACTCCCAGGCTATCAGAGAATCCGTACATAAAGGAGGTCGCGAGGGCTCTCCCAATAAGGGATTGGCCCCGCATGCTGGTTCAGCTTTACTTGATGTGGAGGGGGATCCCCCCTAACCCATTGTACGATGAGGGGTTAAAAAGAATAGGCTGTATGGTTTGCCCAGCTATGATGAACTATGAGTTAAAGCTATCGTACGCTAGAAACAGAAGTTTCCATGAAGCAGTTATGAATTCAGCTGGGTTGAGCCCAGATGAGTATCTATCAATGAAGTGGAAGGGCCGTTAACCAGACCAAAAGAACTGATATGCTCACTGACATGTTCCCAGGAGCTCTGGCAAAGCAGACTTAGCCGTTATTCAGAACTCCCGTTTTCATAGCATCAGTGCATTACAGCTAGTTCATCCGTGTGCAATGTTTAAATAAAAGTTATTCTAGCTTTTATTCAGGTTTGCCTTCATGGAACGATCGCATCTCTACCTAATGTTTGCGGCTAAGCTGCTTGGCGAGCCCGTTGAGGATGACTTGGTTGATTTGACTGGCTGCGACTTATCAGGGCTGAAGGCATCGTTGCTTAGAAAGGATTACGATGAGGTCACCCGCTCTTTTCTCTCCAGGGCTATCAACGAGTTTTACGAAAACTATGGCTACGAGGCAAAGTGGGAGCCCGACCACATTGCGACTATGCTCGGCTTCATGGCGCATCTTGCCAAGGACTACTCGAAGGATAGCCTGAAGATTCAGCATAGATTCCTGAGCGTCCATGTCTTGCCATTGCTTAGGTACGCTAAGGAGATTTGCCCGGGACTAGAAACGCTAAGAATAATTATTACTGAGGACCTAAAAGTCGTGGAGAGGTTGCTCGGTGTCGGGTAAAACCACAATTACCGTTGACCGCGATGTTGCCCTTAGGTTCAGCAAAGCAACACGTGAGCATGGAATCTCGGCCTTAAGGCTAGCATCCGACTCGCTTGAGCTAACAATAGAGGCACTTCGCTACGGATATAACCCAAGAAGATTAATGCTCTTACTAAAAATGGCGACGTCTCTTGAAACCGAGGACGCCTTTCCCATGCCTATACATATGCTGTCAAGCATCTTCGAGGAAATAGGTCTAGGCAGATACAAAATTCCATTCTACGAGGCAGGGAAGGCCCTTGGGACAACGCTGAGCGTATCCATAAAGTTCCACGAACTCATCCAAGACCCATTAATGTTTAAACTAATATTACCCATTAGAAACGCAACATGTAATATCAAGTCCAGCTCCTGTGAAGTCAGCCTAGCTTTTCCGCTCTCAGCGAAGGGATTAATGGAGCTGTTCGCCAGCTACATAAGAGGCCTTCTCGATGGATACGGTATAACGAGTCACAAGGTCAATGTCAAAGAGAACATCATAGAAATATATATTGAAAACTACTCTCAACCACAATCATGAGTCCTCCGTGGGAATATTATCATCTATTCGGCTATTGAGCTATCCATATCCATTAACAGCGTAACCAGCTATAATACTGTCAACTAGATGTTCTTTAAGCCAAAAATTTCTGGGGGTCAGCTTTGTCTGATGTTCTTTAAGCACAATTAAAGAACATTAAATGTAATTATTGTTAACTATTCTTCTTAACTAACTTTTTATAACACCACTACTATAGGTTTCACTTGCCTCATAATGAACAGTGAGGTGTACTATTATTACTGACAAAGATTCTTCAAGAAGTGGAGTTTATACTTCTAGGAGGGATGCCCTGAAGGCCGGCGCCGTCATAGCCTTGTCCATGGTTCTACCCGCGGGGGTTAAAGCTGAGGCGAAGTCTGGAAAGAGGTGGGCAATGTACATTGATGTCTCAAAGTGCTATGGCTGCTACGCCTGCGTTACTGCTTGTGCAGCTGAGAACAACGTGCCCATCGGTGTTTTCAGGACATGGGTTGAGAGGCACGTGATCGGTGAAGGCACAACTGTTTTTGTGCCAAAGCAGTGCAACCACTGTGAGAACTCCCCCTGCGTGGCTCCATGCCCAACCGGCGCCACATATAGGACCAAGGACGGGCTTGTTCTTGTGAACGATGAGCTCTGCATAGGCTGTGGAGCGTGTATACAGGCATGCCCCTACGGAGCAAGATTCTTCAACCCAGTTAAAGGCGTGGTTGATAAATGTACTTTCTGTAACCACAGGATTTACAACGGTAAGCTCCCGGCCTGCGTCGAGGCTTGTCCTACTGGAGCGAGGGTGTTCGGCGACCTGAACGACCCATCATCGCCTATAGCTAACCTAGTGAGCAAAGGGTCTTCTCAGAGACTGAAGACCTGGACCGGAGCCGAGCCGATGATATTTTATAGAGATCTCCCCTCGGAGGCGAACAGGTGATGTATCCCTACGGGTACATGTACCCAAATGAGTATGCTGAGCCAATAGTATGGTTGCCGACGCTATTTGCCTACTCGCTACTAATATCAGGCGCTGATTTACTAATCCTCGCTCTCCTAGCATTTCTCTTCAACAAACTTAGGAAGGCCATGCCCATGTTACTAACGCTTGGCTTAGCCTTTTTCACAGTCGTGTTGCTCGGACCACTCTCTGATTTAAGAAACCCCGATAGAGCTATCCTGTTATTCTCAAATGCGCAGATCGTTCCCTCTGAGCAACATCCGGGAACATCTATGATAGCGCTGATGGGAGGATTAATGTGGCCTCTTGGATGGGTCCTAGCGCTTCTCTTCATTCTCCTATACTTCTCGTACCCCATGCATCTCAAGTACCTAGCTACCAGAAACCCCCTCTACAAGGTTCTATCACTTGGCGTATCTACGCCTGAGCGGTTCAGAGCTATTAAGCCCGTGATGAAGGTGGTAGCCGCGATTGCCTTGGTACCGCTTGCCTTCTGGTCAATTTACCCGGCCACGCTTTTCGTCATGCAGACAGGGCTTTTTGCCTGGAGAAACTGGACTTTACTACCAATAATGTACTTCGCCGATGTCTTTGTGACCGCTACAGCCGCCGCGATACTAGCTGCATGGATATCTGGCCGAAGCAGGCTACAGCAATTAGATGTTGCATCCCTGATAACGATTCACGGTGGAGGCGCCGTATCGGTTGCTGCCATACTTGTCATACAGCTATGGTACTGGAAGAACGTCTTCGGCACAACAGATTACTACGCTTCTCTAGCACCGCTAATTAGATGGAGCTACGTGGCCATAGGGCTATTTTTACTGACCTTCGCGTTATCGCTGGTATCAATGAGATATCTATCGCTATCCATAATCATTCCCTTCACGGGCTTCGCTGCAACCGTGGTTAACAAATGGAACGCGATAATAAGAGCACAGGAGATCGTGAGGTCAGGCATGACTTACTTACAACCTACTTACAACCTATCCCCCGAGCTAATGGTCATGGTTGGAATAATTTCTGCCGGAGTTTTCCTAGCCATTGTTCTCACATCTATTTTCCCTCTCGAGGTGAAGAACCATGACTATTAGGAGAACCTATCTTAAGGCCCTGGCAGCCGCGGCCGCCCTCGGCGTGGCCGCCGCCGGGTACTGGCCCGTTATAGAAAAAATAATAAGACCAAAGAGAATGCCTTACACTCCTGACCCTCAGTCCGGAGCAGATGTTCGATACGTAAGGTCGGTCTGCCTTGGATGCAACGTTAGGTGCGGCATAACCGCGCGTGTAGTTAGGCATGGTGATGTGGAGGTAATTGAGAAGATAATAGGCAATCCGTATCACCCATACAATAGGGCTGTTTCCTTTGATAAACAAATAAAAAGGTACGAACAACTAGCTTATGACACGCCTGTATCAAAAACGCTTGACAGCTCCGATGGAGTCACTTTCTCAGGTACGCTGTGCCCGAAAGGCCAGTCAGGCATATACTACGTCTATGACCCCTACAGAGTGCTCAAGCCACTCAAGAGGGCGGGCCCTAGAGGAAGTGGTAAATGGAAGACGATTAGCTGGGAGGAGCTTATTAAATGCATAGTTGATGGATGCGCAATCGAGGAAACAGGAGAAAGAATACCCGGGATAAGAGACCTGTTCACCTACGGTGTTCTAAAGCAAGCCGGCTTCGAGGACCCGAACTCCGTGTTATCAGATATGAAAAAAGACGTCGATAGCTTAATGAAAATAGCCGCTGACACGAATACTACCTACGATAACTTGGTTAATGCTATTGAGGAGTTTAAAGCGAAGTGGTCTAAAATCCTAGGCGAGAAAGGGTTAAAGCTAGAGGATGTGCTGATAGACCCCAATAGGCCTGACCTTGGCCTCAAGGCAAACATGTTAGTTTGGTACAGAGGTAGAGGGCAGGACAACGCCGACGTATTCTATAAGAGATGGGTGCAATCCCTGGGCTCTGTTAACTGGCTGCGACACACATCCGCGTGCCAGCTGGGGTACTACGCTGGGAACAGAATTTGGTGCGGAGTCACGGATTTGCAGGCAGATGCCGATGGCGCTAGGGTAATAATAGGGGCCGGCTGGTCCATGGGCAGACTTCATCCAGGAGCCACAGGACAGGGCGCGATAATAGAAAAGGCATGTGAAGGTGAGCTTAAGCTATACTACGTCAACCCAGTAGCCCCAAGGACAAACTGTCATGGAAACATCATCTGGATTCCAATAAAGCCTGGAGAAGATGCGGCACTAGCGTTCGCCGCTATCAGATGGATGCTGGAGAACAAGAGATACAACGCTGATTTCCTCGCGATACCAAGCCTAGACGCCGCAAATAAGCTAGGCTACCCAGTTCATACCAACGCGACGTGGCTAGTGATAGTGGAAGGCCCCAGAGCTGGCGAGTACCTCAAGGCAAGAGACCTAGGCTTAGCTGATACAGATGACCAAGTAGTATATGTTGGCAACGACCAGTTCGCTATTTATAAGGATGTTGAGAGAGCCGAGCTGCTGTATTCCGGAAAGATTAAACTAAAAAGCGGGGATGAAGTGCTTGTTAAAACAGCTTTCCAGATACTATATGATGAGGCCTTCAGCAAATCATTTGATGAGTGGCTAGAGCTGGCCAGCCCGTATCCAAGGGGCACCTCTGAGTTTATGGACTATGAAAAGATGGTCATACAGATGGTCAAGGACTTCGCTGACGCCGCGCCAAGAGCAGGCACAGTTATACATAGAGGAGTCGGGATGCATCCAAACGGCGAGTACGCTGTCTGGGCCTACAGAGTGCTGGACACCCTCATAGCTAACTTCCACATGAGAGGAGGCATGCTTAGCAGGCCTCTAACGACTTCCTACAACTCCTATCTATACAACGTGAGCGACTCTGGGTTTGGCGAACCAGTCAGGTGGGGACCACCGATTGATAGACACGGTGTTGATTACGCTTCGACGCTCGAGTACTGGCTGAGGGTCAAAAAAGCTATCAAGGAGGGCAAAAGCGGCGAGGAAGCGTTGAAAGCCGCCTTCCCAACAAAAAGGCCATGGTACCCATTCACGCCGGAGGAATCCTACACCGAGACATTTGCTGGGATAGCTGAAGCCTATCCATACCCAATAAGAGCTCTATTCATGTACTATGCTAATCCAGTACTATCAGCGAATTATGGCGTTAAGTTCATTGAGGTGCTAAAGGACACAACAAAAATACCCCTTTTCGTCGCGGTGACAACGACAATCAATGAGACGTTCCTCTACGCTGACCTAATAGTCCCGGACACAACCTATCTCGAAACCGGCACGAACGGTGTCCTATATTTATACGCGCCCGGGAGAGGGGTAGTTCGTGCTGAGGGTTGGAGAAGCCCGGTAATCATGCCTCTAACCATGATGATAGGAACGTGTCCTAATGGTCACCCAAGATACGCGTCTATGTGGGAACTCTTAATTGACCTGGGCAAAGCTATGGGCATGCCTGGCTACGGCGACAAGGCTATCCCGGGCGTAAAGGGAAGAAAGTATGAAGGACAGTGGTTCTCGATGCATTGCTTCTGGGAGTACATACTCAGGGTATTCGCTAACGCTGGAGCGCACGCTAAGGACCTGAAGCTCATACCCGAGAGCGTGCCAGAGGAGGATGTTTTGTTCGTTGAGAGGAACTATCCAATAGCCATGTTCAAGGACATTATTGCTCCGGATGAGTGGAGATACGTTGCATACGGCCTGGCGAGAGGAGGAGTCTTCACGAGATATGAGGACTCGTTTGATAGCCGCGGATACTCGAAGCGCAGCGTGCCCGGGGACAAGCAGCTTAGGCTGTGGTACGATAAGCTAGCCAAGACCAGAAACTCCGTTACAGGAGAAAAGTTCTACGGAGGGCCAAAATACTTCCCACAATCACTATACGCGCCTGTCAGCAAGGAGGTGCAGAAAGCCTTTATTGGGCCAGCCATAAGGGAGCTGTACCCAGAGAAGGACTGGCCATTCATTTTAGTCATACACACTGGGCCACTCTATACTAAGCACAGAAGCCAGTTCTACTACTGGGTAAAACAGGTAATGCCTGAGAACTACGTTGTTATTCACCCGAAGGATGCAGAGAAGCTCGGAATCGAGACAGGAGATGTTGTCAGGGTGGAGACCCCGACCGGCTCCTTCGAGGCACCGGCAGTTGTTGAACCAACTGTGGCCCCAGGAGTACTCATGGTTCCGTATGGAATGGGTAGATGGGCTGAGACGATAACGACCAAGCCAACGTACTTCGAGGTGAAGGAAAGCGGCTTGGCAAGGCTTATCTCGGAGCTACCGGATAAAGCCGTGGTGCCGGAGGACGCCGTTAACCCTGTCAAGAGCCTGCCGGAAGTAACGAAGAAAGTACTGTTCACAAAATCGCCGGCAGAGTACTATGAGAAAGGCCTAGCTATTGATAAGTGGAGATTCAGTGGAGTCACGCCTAACGTTGTCCAGATGAATGACCCTTCACTCGGAAACTGGTCGCTACTATCATGGCTCGGAGCAGCCCAGGCATACTTCGACACACCAGCAAAGGTATTAAAAACTGGAAGGAAACATGAATTCGAATTCCCCAACTTAGTTTGGTAAACAAAAATCTTTTTTTAAACTACTTTTCCACTAGAACCCAATATCTGATTCTTTTCACTCGTGATTCATGCCTTTCATCTCCCATAGAACGCTGGGATAATAGCTTTATGTTCACTTAGAACGAGGGCCTCTACTCCAAATACTAGCTTTATTGTGTCCGGCGTGAGGGCCTCATGCGTGGCTCCTATAGCGTATATTCTGCCATTGCTCAGCAGTATTGCTTTATCCGAGTACCTGTATGCCTGCGTTAAATCATGGAGAGCCATTATGACCGTTATTTTCTTTTTTTTCGATAGCTCCGATACCAGCTCCAGTATCGCTACCTGGTACCCGAGGTCCAGGTTTGATGTTGGCTCATCCAGTAGAAGCACTTTTGGCTCAGCCACGAGAGCTCTTGCTATAAGCGCTCTTTGAAGCTCCCCGCCGCTCAGCTCCGTTATATCCCTCGTCGCGAGGTGCTCTATTTCAAGCGTGCTCATGTAGCTAAGCGCTATATCTACATCCCTATCTGAGGGAGAGAAGCTGATGTGTGGCCTTCGGCCTGTCAACACGAAATCAATGACTTTTACTCCCCGCGATATGTTTATGTGCTGTGGAACATAGCCTATTAGCCTGGCCGCCTCTCTTCTTGTGAGCCTCGTTACGCTCTTCGAGTCCACGTACACGGAGCCTCTGACCGGTCTAACTATACCATCAATTGTCCTCAGCAGCGTGGTTTTTCCACTGCCGTTGGGCCCCAGAACAGCGGCTATCACGCCCTCACTTACATCTAGGGTTACATCCTCAAGGGCCTTAACGCTCTTGTAGTTCACTTCAACTCCAATAACTCTTATTAATGCCATCAGCCACCGCCCTTTAGTAGCAGGTAAACCAACAGTGGGGCACCGACAAGCGAGAGAACAATTCCTACTGGGAGAACCACGGGGCTAAGAATAACCCTGCCAAGCGTATCCGCTACCAGCACTAGCAAAGACCCTGTCAGCATAGAGGCAGGTAGCAGGTATCTGTGAGCGCCGCCCACCACCAGCCTCGCCACGTGAGGGGCAACTAAGCAAAGGAAAGCGAGGACGCCGGCGAATGAAGTGGCGACGGATGCTCCCAGAGCAGTCATTATGGTTGCCTCGAGCCTAAGCCTTTTCGGATTAACGCCGCTTGAGTAAGCTACGTCATCGCTCAGTGATATTAAGTCGAGGTCAAACGACCTGGCCATATAATATATAGATAACAGGACCGCGGCTCCAACGGTTATTTTGAGGCCCGTCCAGTCAATTCTCCCTAAATCACCGAACGTCCAAAAAACAACCATTGCCACCTGTAGCTCGTTGAGGAACAGGTACTGGAAAAAGCTCAGCAAAGCTTGATAGAAAAAGCTTATAGCTATCGCGGCCAGGATGATGGCTCTTTCCGTTAAGCCGGCTCTGTAAGACAAGGCGAGTATCACTGCGACCTGAATCAACGAGAAGATAAAAGCAAAGAGCGGAAGCAGGTATGGGCTGTGAACGGTTATTACTCTATAGCTTGTCGTGCCCGATACGCCCATCAACAGTGAGACAGCTACTCCTAGGGCCGCGGCATGAGATATGCCGAGAGTGAATGGGGAGGCCATGGGGTTTCTAAGAACAGCCTGCATTGATGCCCCGCCCGCGCCAAGTATCGCGCCAACAGCCACTGCAGCTAACGCTCTTTTAAGCCTAAGCATGAGAATAGCTTCAATCTCTGGAGGAACACTCCTATCGTTGAACATAAGCTTGATGACGTCCAGGAAAGACGCCTTGATTACCCCCATGGAGACAGATAATGGAACAAGAATAAAGAGCAAAACGAGAATTACAAGCAGGAATAAAAGCCTTTGTCTATGAAGCTTCCTCGCGCTCAATACCTAGCTACACCTGAAAACATCGCTTAGAGAAACGAAGCCTGGGTACCCACTACCTATGTATGCCTGGTAAAGCTGCCTGCCCATAAAGAAGCTGAATATCTCGTCAGCCTTTGATACAGGGTCCACGTCACCGAAGGCCTCGGGGTAAAGGACCTTACCTATATAGTAAGCGTTAGCGAGGGCTGTAGCAATGTTCGTGTGATAGTAGTTGAAAGGTATAACTCCGTATACTCTACCGTTCCTAAAGGCTTCGAGGCTACAGTACTGCTCCTTATTTCTCGAGAAGTCATCAAGAACGATGTTGAGGTTGTTCTCATCAATGAATATGTACTCGGGCTGCCTTAGGAGCAACCACTCAAAGTCGACTTTCACGTAGCCTCCCTCCGGCTTGAGCTCATCAACAATCGATGAGGTATTGAGGAGGACCAGTGGCGCAAACCTCACCTGGGAAGCCGTGAGGGGTTGAGCTCCCTGGTACGAGACGGCGCCTATGTAAACGCTCGGCCTGTGCTCAGCGTTCCTAACTCTGCCCTGAATATCAACGACCAGGTTGTCTATGTATTGAATTAGCTCCTCTGCTCTTCTCTCCCTGCCTAGGGCTGAGCCGAGAAGCCGAATGGCTTTCTTGAAGTCATCGAGCTTAAGGTAGCCGGGGGCCCCGTAATCAATGACGAGAACCGGGACGCCTATCTCTGACTCAAGCCTATCCGGGGGGTAGGAATCAGCGTAAAGCCTGCTCATAATCACGAGCTGCGGCTTAGCGATTATCAGCTTCTCGGGGTCCGGCGTGCTTCTCGGCCCTCCCTGCCCAATAACAGGTAGGTTCTGGATAACATCGCAGTAAGCCATAGCGTAGTCCCTGCCAGCACATGATTGCTTCTCGAACTGCTCAACCCCGACTACGAGGTCCATTGCCCCGATGTAAGCAACAAGCCTTAGAGAGCCGGGGCCTATAGCGACTATTCTAGTAACGTTGCTGGGAACAAGAACTGTTCTGCCGGCAACGTCGACGAGTTGCTTCACTGTCGATGTCTGCGTAACCGTTGTTGTTGAGGTGTTCATAGATATCGATTGAGGTGCTTGGGTTGATTGCTCCGCCGCTATGCTGCTTGAGGCCGTCTGAGATGTTAGCGCCCCTGTTAAGGATGTAGCGACAGTAGCTTGCGTGTTACTTGGGCCTTTATGTGCAAGCGAGGCCCCCATGGCAATCAAGGCTAAAACAAAAATAACGGCTCCCGCTATAGAGGCTTTCGTGGCGCTTCACCCTACATTCTAGCTAATCCGCTTTATTACCTTGAAGGGTGTCCTGAAAGCAGTCACTATTCCTCTCCCAACAACAGCTGGCACATCTCTTTCAGCACAGCTAGCACAGAAGGGCTTTCCATCGATGTAGACTGCCTTGGGAGCCATCACGAGCTCCCCGCATCCCGAGCAACGGACGCTCTCGAATATCGGTGCTCTCTCGAGGTTCTCCGTTATCTCTACCTCCTGTACAACGAACTCCTCCTCCGGTAAGCATGCCATTCTCATGCCTGTTTCCTCCCATAGCTTGTCCAGCTCCTCGATTTCATCGGGGCTACCTCTCCTCTCAACAACCACTTTTCTGAAGAGCTCCGTTGCTCGTGGGTCAAAGTACCTCTGCCTAATCCTTTCGGCATCAATGTAGACGCGGATCCCCCTCCTGCTCCCCCTCTTGAAAATAGTGATTGCGTTCTTCCCCGTATCCATGTATATAAGGGAGTTATTGCCCAGGGTGCAGCCTGTCGCTACCTGGACCCCGTCGCTCATGCAGTTATTAGCTTCGACGATAACTACTATTTCCTCCTCTATGCTCTCCGATACGCCCGCCCTACCTACTCCGAGCTTACTCATAGCTATCTCTGATGCTCTTAACCCAAGTACGAGGTAGGGGCATACGTGACCGTGGAGCTCCCTCGCCTTCTCGATGAGCTCTCTGCTAACCAAAATGGTGCACCAATTAGAAAAAAAGTGCACCTTATATAAATATATGTTACTTTCTAAACGATAATCCTCCATCCAGATTGGTTTTAGAGGTAATAAGACGTGTTTTTATAAAATTTGATAATCTCATAAGCCCTTTTTCCAGGCATTGTTCGCGTAAATAAGCATATAAACAAACGGAAAAACAATTATTATCTCCCCCAATGGTGGGGTGGTGAATGAATGAATAAAACTCTTATGACCGGGCTTCTGATCGGTTTAATCATTGGCGTCGTTATAGGCATAGTAGCTCTCTACGGCACCACTAAGCCCTCAACCACGGCTACACCGATAACACAGGCAACAGCAACGACGTATAAGCCACCGGAGAAAGTCAAGGCAGCCTTCATTTATGTTGGCCCGATAGGCGACCTTGGATGGAGCCATGCACACGAGGTTGGAAGACAGGCTGTCCAGGCCCTCTACAGCGACTGGCTGGAAACGACCTATAAAGAGCAAGTATCCAAGGAGGGGACGGCCAGCGTTATTGACGACCTCGTAAAGGCTGGCTACAACGTCATATTCTCAACAAGCTTCGACCACATGGACCCAACATTCGAGAAGGCCCAGCAGTACCCCAACGTTATGTTCTTCCACTGCTCAGGCTACAAGAGAGCACCGAATATGGGGACTTACTTCGCTGACCTCTACCAGGTCTACTATCTCAATGGCCTTATGGCCGGCGCGTTGACGAAGACTGGGAAAATCGGATATGTTGCAGCCTTCACCATACCGGAGGTTGTCAGACACATCAACGCCTATGCTATCGGCGCTCAGGAGATGGGTAGGTTGCTTGGAAAAGACATCACTGTCTACGTCATAGAGATAGGCGCGTGGTTCGCTCCGGACAAGGCCAAGGAGGCCGCTAGAACCCTCGTTGAGAAATACGATGTTGACGTGATAGCCTTCACGGAGGATAGTAGCAGAATAGTCGAGTTCGCGCAGTCCCTCTACACTCAGACCGGGAAGCTAGTCTACGTGTTCAGCCACTACAGCCCAATGTACTCCTATGGCCCAGATGTTGTTGTAAGCGGGCAACTGGTTAGGTGGGAGGTGATATATGCTGATATACTCGCGAAGGTAAAGTCAGGCGTTTACAGGCCTGATAATCTGCAGAACGTTGATTACTGGTACCTCTTGAACACAGGCGCTGTTGAGCTGGGATGCCACATATATGATAACGGCATAGTTATGATGGTGAACCCGAAGTTCCAGCCCGTCCTGAAGAGCATCAAGGTCAAGGACCCGCAAACAGGAGCCGAAGTCAGCGCTTACGATTACGTTATGAATAGGTACCAGCAAATGAAGGATGCGCCACTCCTGCAAAGCCTCCAGGGAACAGCCCTGACGCACCAGTACGAATCGCTGAAGAGCGTGTCAACAAACCTAAAAGCTATACCAAAGGTGCCCGTCGCCCCCTCCTTCGACCCGTTTGAGGGGCCGCTCAAGGGATACTGCCTGCTCGGAGGAAAAGACGCTTACTCGAGGTTCTGCTCAGGCAAGCCAGTGAACTCCGAGGTAATAGTGAAGGATGGTGAGAGGCTGACTCACGATGACCTGTGGAACATGGACTGGTTCGTTGAGTGGGTAAAGTACATGGGCAGGACCTAAAACAATATTTTTCTTATTTAATCTATTTTTTGACATCCACTGTAAGGTGTTGCTTTATTGGCCTTGATTTCGCTTGTAGGCATAACTAAGCGCTTTGGAAGCGTTGTGGCTCTCGACAACGTATCCCTGAGCGTGGAGAGCGGTGAGATACTGGGGGTGCTCGGCGAGAACGGCTCGGGAAAGTCAACACTAACAAAGATAATCTACGGCGTTTATGTCCCTGATAGCGGTTACATAGAGCTCCGCACGGATGGCTTGATGCGCAGGGCTTTCTTCTCGTCTCCAAAGGAGGCTTTGCTCAGCGGAATCGTTATGATTAGCCAGAGGCCACAGCTTGTCGAGGAGCTATCCGTTCTAGACAACATAGCGCTTTTTCTCGGCTACTCCCGCGGAAGAACAAGAAAAATAGTCGAGTCAACTATGAGCAGGTTTAATATAAAGCTCAACGCTGACGCGCTGGTAGGCTCGCTCAGCTACACGGAGAAGCAGCTCGTCGAGCTCGTTAAGGCCCTGAGCTTCAAGCCAAGGCTACTCATACTGGATGAGGCAACGACCTACCTGCCAAGAGATGTGAAGGCAAGGTTCTACGAGGCTCTGAGAACGTTCGCGTCCATCGGGGGTTCCGTAATATTCATCACGCACAAGATACCTGAGGCCCTGGAGGTATGTGATAGGATCGCCGTCCTGAGGAGGGGGAGGCTCGTGAGGATTTTCAGCAGAAAAGATGTTTTTAGTATTGATGATTTGAGGAAGGCCATGTTCGAGGAGGTCTCACCGAGCGTTGCTACCGAGAGAGTAGAGGAGGCAAGGGCCGAGGGTGGGGAGGTGCTCAGGGCCGAGGGCCTCGTAGTGCTCGATGATTACGGGAAGAGGGCGGTGAGCATTGATGAGCTGGTTGTGGAGAGGGGCTCCGTGCACGCCGTTGTCGGGGTCGCGGGGAACGGCCAGAAGGAGCTGTGCGAGGGATTATCAGGGCTCAAGAAGGCTGTGGAGGGCAGAGTGGTTCTAGATGGGGAGGACGTGACGAGGAGCAGGGCATCGGAGAGGGCCTCGAAGGGGCTTGTCTATATTCCCGAGGACCCATTCAGAACAGGAGTTGTCCTGGACCTAACAATTATGGAGAACATAAGGCTATTTGCTACCGGCAGACTTAGCAGTGATACCGTGAAAAAGGTGATAAGCGAGCTCCGGATTAGCCCGCCCGAGCCCAGAATCAAGAGCTACATGCTTTCGGGCGGCAACTTACAGAAACTGTCACTATCAAGAGCCCTGCTACTCAATCCAAAATGCATGATTGTTCACAACCCAACCAGGATGCTTGACGAGGCGAGCTCAAGGCAAGTGAAGCTGCTTCTAAGGGACTCAGCGCGCAAGGGCGTGGGAGTACTGCTTGTCTCAGAGGATATTGATGAGGTTATAGACGTAGCGGATAAAATATCCGTTATAGCTAATGGAAGAATAGTCAAGACACTGCCAGCCATGCACCCGAGGCTAAGAGAGGAAATAGAGGAGGCCATGTCGACCTATGCCTAAGATAGCTGTTGTTAGGAGAGACCTTCCACCTACGCTGAGCGCTGTTGTCAGGCTCGGCGTAGCGCTAGCTGGGATAGGCATAGCGATTCTCTCAATATCAGTTATACTTGGGGTTGATGCCTGGACAGTCACGGAGAGAGTAGTGGGAACCTTTCTTAGACCTGACATGATTAGGTACTTCATCGTCTTTCTCCCAGTGGGGCTCGGGCTAGCAGTTGCTTACCATGCAAGGCTCTGGAACCTGGGCGCCGAGGGCCAGATAGTAATGGGGGCTGTCGCCGCTGCCTACGTAGCGCTTTTCACACCTCTGGGGGAAATCCGTGTTGTAGGGCCTCTAGCAGCTCTTCTCGCCGCATCGCTTGCGGGGGCTTTATGGGCTCTTCTGCCAGGCATTCTCCGAGCTTACCTGAACGTCAATGAGGCCATAACAACGCTCATGATGAACTACGTTGCCTACAGCCTCTGTAACTACCTTGTCTACGGGCCGTGGAGGGGGAGAAGGGTATACGGGTACCCGGAGACGGACCTCATACCGGATGCAAGCAAGCTCCAGTGGGTCCACGGCTACAGCTTCTCTCCTTGGTCCCTGGTGATAGCCATCGCCTTCGTGCCCGTCATATACCTTTTCCTCTACAAAACAAGAATAGGAACGGCTCTCAGGGGGTACGGGTCAAGCCCAGCAGCCGTCGAGCTGAGCGGCTTATCCGGCACAAGGCTGATTATCCTGGCCTTCTTCGTTTCGGGAGCCCTCGCCGGCCTTGTGGGGGGCAACGAGATACTTATGTACCACAGAAAGCTTGTTCCAGGCGAGAAGATAGGGGCCGGGATGGGCTTCGTTTCAATCATGGTCGCGTGGCTGGCTGACCTGAACCCGGCTCTCATGCCTCTATCAGCCTACTACGTCTCAGCTCTCCACTACCTCAGAATGGTCATGCAGATGGGCGAGCTCACGGAGCCCGTCGCCAGGTTCTTCATTGGCCTTGTGTTCATGCTACTCCTCGTATCCATATTTGTATCCAAGTACAAGGTGGTGATTAGAAAATGATTGTTGAGGAGCTTTTCGAGAGCTTCTTCCTCTTCCTGCTTCTAGCTGCTGTGGGGGACATAATAGTTGAGAGAAGCGGCGTCCTGAACCTGTGGATAGACGGGTTCATCACTCTTATCTTCGCTCTCTGCTACTCAGCGACAATTGCTTATGGGCCCGTAGCCTCACTCGCCCTAGTACTGGTGGCTGGGGCTCTCTACGCTCTGCTGATAGCGCTTTTCGTTAACCTTCTCCACTCATCCCACGTGCTGACGGGCCTTGTTACGAACATGGTTTTCTATGGCTTAAGCGTCCTGATAGGGTACTGGGGCCTCGACCTGGCCACAGAGAGAGGCGTGCCCAGAACCCTCTCGATAAGCACCCTTCTGGACTGGCGCACTGTGCTGGCGCTGAGCATCCTGACTGTGTCTGCAACGTGGGTATTCCTCTACAGGACGAGGATAGGCACGTCTGTGAGGGCCTGCGGGTACAACCCGAGGTCAGCTGACTACTTGGGAGTTAACGTGTGGAGAACCAGGCTGTTATCCCTGGTTTTAGGCTACATAATTATTGCTCTTGGAGGATACGTTTACGTGTTGTTTTACAGCAAGGCCTGGACCCCCTACATAGGCATGGGCTACGGCTTCCTGGCAATGGCCCTCGCTATATCCTCCCTCTGGCATCCTCTCCTCATAGCTCTGCCAACAGTGATTTTCAGTTACTTGTTGAGGTCGCTTTACGTCTACCAGCTGGAATACGGCATATCCCAGTACATACTATCAATGATTCCCTACCTCGCATCGATAATCTTCATAACGGCCGTCATAGCGTCGCCGCTGGGGAAGAAGCTTCCCATCCCGAAGGCTCTAGGCGAGATTTACTACAAGGAGGAGAGAGCTGCCTAGAGGAATCCGAAGCCCCTTTTCAGCCAATTATGTGCATCAGCTTCTCGGGGTTCATGAGTGATAGTAGGGAGAGTATGTCTCTTGACTCGCCGCTGGCCCTCTTAGCCACTTCTGCTAGAAGCTTCTGGTAAGCCGTTTGTCTAAGCTCCCTTGTCACGGCTGAGAAGACATCAGCGTAGTCTATGGGCACGGGTATGCCTGAGCCAGCGCTTACATGCATGAGGCTCGATATGAGCTTATCCTCATCAAGGGAGTCGCTGGTAACGTACTCTATCTTTGTTGATGTGGGATAAATAGTTCTGTGGGCTCTGTAGAACGCAAGCTTGACGGCGTATCCCTCCGGCATGTTGTTAACGAGGCTCTCGTACCAGCGAATCCTTGTTTCAAGCCACCTCCTGTTCACCCCCGGCTTCCCCCTCAGCCTGAGGAGCTCGTTGCAGATGTCTATGTGGTTGCCGGCAACCAGGTACTCCCCCGGGCTGAGCACAAGGCTCAGGACAGCCTTATCGCTAAGCCTCAGCTCGTGGAATCCCAGGATATTGACTATGTCTCTGGAGTAGCTTCTCTTGAGGACACCCACGACAGCTGTATCCGTCTTGTCAGCAAGTCTGAGAACCTCCCCGGTTACCTCAACGGTCCTCGAAAGCACGTCCTCGCCGCTCGCTGTCCTCGACGCGAATCCCCTAGGCACAATCTCGCCGTCGAGTAGGAGAATATCGAAGCTCAGCCTCCCCTTGCTCTTCTCCTCAAGGAGCCTCCTAGCTGTGAGCCTTTCGTAGTACTTGGCTACCCCCTCGGTTAAGTCCTCGTTGAACCATAGCTTAGCGTATAGCTTTGAGTCAACGCTGCTTCTCCCGCACCTAGAGCCGTAGAGAACAGTTGAAACTATTATTATCCCCAGGTACCCGCCCACGAGCTCCACTGATGGAGCCGTGAATCCAGAGTCAACTGATAAGTAGCATAGCTGCTCAGGCTCAGTTGCTCTCCCTATTCTCAGTAGGTCGGCCCTGCTCTCAATAGCTCTTCTAACGTTGCTTATCAGGCTTCTTACCTTCATTATCTCGTCGATCAGCTTTCCCGTCGCTTGCTCCAGCGCCTTCTCAACTATCTCGGGCGCAACGCCTACCGACTCCTCCGGTATCGGCTCACCTGCTCGGCTCTCCAACCTCCCTCACCCTTATTAGCATTGGGTACTTCAAGGGATTGCCGAGGCCGGCGAAGAAGAACTCCCTTGTCTCGAGCAGCGATAGGGACTCAGGCCTAATCCCGGCCAGGTCAACGAAGTTCCTCAGCTGCTCGTAGTCGTAGGGTGTCTGAAGCCTGCTGAAGAACACCGTGTTGACGTTGTTCCTGACGTCCGGCGATAGGTCAATGACTCTTTGGCTGGCCAGGAGCACTCCCAAGCCCCACTTCCTCCCCTCCCTCAGCGTCTTCTCTATGAGTGCGCTCGATGGGCTGCAGCCCTGCATGCAGGCGTAGTTGTGAGCCTCATCAATAACTATGAGAGTGTTGGCTGGCTCGAGATTCTCGGACACCATGTCCCAAAGCCTCTCGAGGAATCCCTTAACGATGGCTCTCCTAGCCTCTGTCTCAACCGTGCTGAGGTCCACAACCAGTATTCTATCCCTCCTCGCCTTCTCTACTAGCTCGTTGATTGTCAAGGACATGTTGTTAAGCCTCTTAACGTAGGTCTCAGCGAAGAGAGCTATGTAAAGAGCCAGCTTCATACAAGTGCTCTTGCGAGCCCCCAAATCGCCTGCGACATCAGCGGTGGTTTTCGCTAGCTCGCTTGCTTTCCATCCTTTTTTCCTAGATAGCTCAAGGGTCCTCTTCTCGAGTATCTCTCTGCTTATGTTTATCTCCATCTTGTTTGTGTCTGGGTAGTCCTTACAAGGGCCGGAGCCACCGCACAGGATGTAGCGAATGAGAGCTAACGGCACATACTCCTCGAAAAGCCTCTCAGCCGAGCCGATGGTCGAGATAAGCCCATCAGATATAGTTTCAACGTCGAGAACAACCTCGTCTGCCCTGACCACCTTACTTCTCCAGTACGGGGCGTAGTCCATCCCGGTGTGGTCAAATACGATCACGCTCCAGCCAGTCTTTTCCAGCACCTCATCTATTATTGCTTTGACGAGCCTTGACTTGCCCGTGCCCGTTGTCCCAACAACAGCTATGTGGTAGCGAAGTGCCTCGGCCCTGAATGGAATCTGGAGACCGCTGTGTTTGTGAAGACCTATAGCCAGGCCCTCCCCGAGCTTCAGGTCAAGCTCTCCTGGAGACTCAACAACGCTTACCCTGGACCTGGGGTTCGGAGGGCTGGATGGAGGGTCGATCCTTCCATCGATAATCTCCCCTATAATCCTGACGAAAGATGTCTCGTAGGGAATATCTAAACCCTCATCAGCTATCTCGGGCTTCTCGATGACAGCTGACCTCTGGCTCGGGTTAAGTAATGGGTCAAGCTTGGTGACGTACCTCAGAATGCCAAGGAACCTCTTCGAGAACTTGGCGTCATCGATTACGACTAGGGCCTCCTCCCTAACGAACTGCTCAGATCCCTTGAATATCAGGACGGGGGCTTCATAGGACCGCGCGCTCGAGGCTACAACTCCTATCTCACGCAAGAAGAGAGCACCACCGAAGAACACATATAGAATACCTTAACTCAGAGTCATCGTCTATATTCAGGGATTGCTGACTTTTATTTTTATATTCATGCTATATCAACGCTGATTATTCTTCTACTAATAATCAGCTCTTTTTGGTTGTTATGTTATAGTAAATTTAAAAGGTCAAGACATCGTGTTTTTGGTTCTTTTTTATTTTTAATAAATATAAATACTTAAATTAAAACTGAAAATGGCTTAGCTTACTCCTAAATATAATCTTGCTAACTGTTGTTTCAGTAGTTCTTGGGGTTCCCCTTCAAATCTTACGGTTCCACTTACTAGTAGATATGCTTTATCAGCCACCTCTAAAGCTCTTAAAGCGTATTGCTCTACTAGAATAACCGTTAACTTTAAATCCTCTTTAAGCTCCACAACTTTTTCAAAGACTTTTTTTACAAATATGGGAGCAAGGTCCATAGATACTTCATCAAGCATAATTACCTTTGGCTCTCTGACCAAAGCCATACCTATGGCTAGCATTCTTCTCTCCCCTCCGCTGAGCGTCCCCGCTTTTCTATTTCTAAATTCGCTCAGCGCTGGAAACATGCTGTAGACCAGCTCCATTTTATCTTTTAGTTTCTCCTCAGATAGCTGATAACCAGCAATCCTCAGATTTTCTTCTACCGTAAGATTAGAAAACACGTTGCCCATCTGAGGCACATATGATATGCCCATTCTAGACACTTTGTGTGAAGGCTTGCCCGTTATATCAGTATCTCTGAAATAAACTCTGCCCGAGTGTATTGTAGCCAAACCTGTGATGCTGTTAAGTAACGTTGTTTTGCCAGCTCCGTTGGGTCCTACTATAGCTGTGATTTTCTCCGACTTAGCTTCAAAATTAACGTTATACAAAACCTTTAATTTCCCATACCCAGAATGAAGAGCTTCTGTTCGTAGCACTTTTCACTCACCTAGATATACCTGGGCTACTCTAGAGTTCTTTGTGACTTCATTAGGTGTTCCCTCAGCTATTACTTGCCCTTTATCCATTACGTACACGTAATCTGCGTATGGAAGAGCTATGTCTATTCTATGCTCAATAACCAAGAATGTAACATCGATTTTGCTAACGATATCTTTTATGTGTTTGAAAATCTCGCTTGCATAGGCAGGGTCAGTGCCTCCAATTGGTTCATCGAGGGCTATTAGCTTAGCCCCTGTAGCCAATGCTCGAGCTAGTTCAAGCATCTTTAACTGCCCGGCTCCAAGCCTATAAGCTTCGTAATCCCAGTAGCTATCAAGCTTGACTAACCTTAGAATTTTAAATGCTTTTTTAATTTTTTCTTCCTCTTCCTTTATCCATGTTCTTCTCAGAGGAGCAATCCAAGGGTTCTCCCCCCTTCCTCCTAGAGCAACTAATACATTCTCCAAAACAGTTAAGCCAAGAAAGGGCTGTGGAATCTGAAAGGTTCTAACAAAGCCTGACCTATAAACCTTATGTGGAGGCCAACCAGTAATGTCGAGCTTCTTGTTGTCATCATTATGTGGGTTAAAATAAACTTTGCCAAAATCTGGTTTAAGAACACCTGTGCAGATATTAACTAATGTTGTTTTGCCTGCACCGTTTGGGCCCATGAGCATAGTGACAGTGTTTCTTTTAACGTTTATGCTAACGTTATTAACAGCTACTAGTCCACCGAACTTTTTTGTCAGATTAATTGTCTCCAGGATAATAGCGTTATCTCCCATGTTATTTTGGACACCTGTAATTGATGAATCAAAGTTAGATTATTTATGAACAAAGTTTAAAAAATTATGAATACCACTCTACCGTGTTGGTTAACCCTTTGTATAGTCCGATAACCTTCCATTCATACTTATCTCCCACTTTCACTACAGCCCAGATATCATAATCCGCAATAGCTCTATCACCATTCTCATCCAGCTTTATATACCCTGATGCACCAATGTACTTATCAAGCACGTAGGGCAACGTCTTTAAGACAGCCTCGGCATCGTATTTACCGGCAGCATCTATAGCTAATGCTAGTGTCCACGCTATATCGTATACGAAGTATGTATAGCCCATGGGCTCCATGTTCAGCTTTTCCTTCACAGCATTTCTAATTTTCTCAGTATGCGGGGATACACCTGGGGATGCCATCGTGTTGAAGAACCCGGTCTTTATAACAGCATCTGCTATTGATGGGTCCAGCAGAGGAGCTATTGCTGCAGACCCATCGGAGCCCTGCCACTTAACCTCAAGTAATGCTGGATAAGCCTTTGCAGCCGCAAAGAAGGCCGCTGTCTCCTCGAAGCCAATCAGCAATACTCCTACCTTATCTTTGCCGTAGCTAGCTATAGCCTTAGAAACAGCATCGTTAAGCCTCGAAGCTTCAACAGAAAATTCTTTTGCCTGTGGGTCATATCTGATTCCACTATCTCTGAGAACCCCGCAGCTCTCGCCGCTCGCTTTGCATATTTGCTCGAAGTAATCCATCGTGTACTTGGCAAGACCGTCTCCCCACGTATCGCCTCTCCAGACCGGTATAAGCCATCTTACTCCTCTTACCCATAAAACTGTTGCTATTGCCTTTCCTTGGTAGATGTCGTTTGGCGTGTACCTTAAAGCCATGTCTTTAAGTGCCAGCGCGGGTGAGGTGGAGGAAGGCGATATGATAAGCAGCTTATTTGAGTTACAATATGTCAGAGATTCTGATAGCTCAGCGCTGGATGCTCCCCCAATGAATATCTTCACGCCAGCACCATGAAGAGCCATTAACTTATCTAAGTGAGTTTTTGGGTCAGTTGCGGTGTCTTCAATAACAAATTTAATTCTCCATTGCCTACCTAATGCTGCTAAGTAATCATTGATTTCCTTTTCCGCTAAATTCAATATCACTTTGTATTGTGAGCCAAAGGTTGATAGAACGCCTGTTAAGGGGAGAAGCGCCCCTATTTTAACTTCTCCTGTAAGACCTGTAGGAGCTTGTGTAACCGTTTCAACTACTTTGGGAGCAGTAGCTCTCCCCGCAGCCAAGCCAATTACAAGCCCTACAATGAGCAGGGCTATGGCAATAGCATACATCGTGGTGGATTTAGATTGTGGCTTAGAAGCCATTTTTCCACCTTATACGGTAAAATGTTAATATTTTTTAATTTGTGGTTATATTAATAGTTTTTGATACGTAAGAAACGCAAGATTTAAATCCGTTATATTTACAAATTCATGAAAAACTCGTGAAAACAGCCTAGGTGATTAAATGTTAGATCTGGTTATCAAGGCTGTAGCGTACTCTAGCTGCATAGGTATAGGTGCTGCTGCCATAGCTCTGATATACAACACCACGAAGACCTTCAACTTTGCTCACTCATCTATGGTTACGTGGGGCATTTACATGGTGTTCACAGCTACTTATCTTCTTGGTAAATCCCCTTACTTCTTCGTAGCTCTCTCAGCTTTGTTCGGAGCATTCTTGGGAATAATTGTCTACGTATCTGTTAATAGAAGATTAATTAAAGCAAAGGCAAATGAAGTAACTCTTATGATGTCCACGCTAGGCGTTGACCTAATACTCTTTGGTTTTCTCAACATTTACTCTGATTACTTACTAAATAAGTACAAATTTCCAGCTAAGTACTTCGCTCTGGAAACCCGTGATGTCTTTATCAAGATAGGAGATGCTCAGATAAGGCTTGTCGGCTTGGTTGCACCCATCGTGCTAGCTCTAATTGTGATTTTTCTACATACCTTCTTAACAAAAACAAAAATCGGAACAGCTATGAGAGCATCCGTTGAAAATCCACAGTTAGCGGGCTTATCTGGAATAAACCCTGAGGTAGTTTATTTACTGGCTTGGGTTATCGGTGGTGCACTAGCTGGGCTTAGCGGAGGCTTGCTATCAATGGTGATAACCGGCTACACAGCTGTTGGAATGACTATTGTTGTTAGCTTCTTTGCGGGCGCGATTGTGGGGGGGTTATATTCAGTCTATGGGAGCCTGCTTGGCGGCTTTCTCATTGGTCTAGGCGAGTACCTGGGTGTCACGCTTCTCTCAAGATTTGTTGGTGCGTGGATATTTTCCTACAGGCCAGCTATACCATTGGTAATAATGGCTATAACATTGCTTGTTGAGCCTAGGGGCCTTGTCGCTTTATCAACCAGGTTTCAGAGGAGGTGAATTTTAAGTGGAGCTTCCCCCTGTCCTTTTACAGATTATCATTAACTTCGCAATAGGCCTTATAGTAACTATCAGCTTGAACATTGAGGTTGGGTTTCTCGGCCTACCTCAGTTTGGGAGGCTCTTGGCTGTTATTACTGGAGCTATTGTTGCCGCTGCTGTGCCTGGCAGAATTCTCGCTTTGTATTTGGGGTTGCCTTGGGGAGCTGATTACGCTTATCATATGAATAACTTCGGCATAGTGGCCAAGGTGAATGAGCTTTTAGCAGCCAACCCCGTACTATCTATAGGGATACTTATCCTGACACTAGCACTAGCAGCCGTAGTTGGGGGGTTTGTGGGTTATTTGTGCTCATACCCGGCCCTTAGGTTAAAGGAAGCCTATCTAGGCATAACGCTTTTAGCTTTTGGTGATTTGATAATGACTATTGCCTGGAATTACGAACCACTGGTGGGCGGTACAACCGGCGTTTCTGTTATAGACCCATTTGTTTTTGTTGGTGGAAAAACCAGGTTTACAGTAGCTGCTTTGGTTGCGCTTGGAATAGCCATACTGGTATACTTGTATGCTGAGCTTTTAGCTCGCTCACCTTTCTCAAGAGTGCTGAAGGCTATTCGAGACGCCGAGGTAGCAGCAAATGTTTATGGTAAAGATATAGTCAAAGTAAGAGCACAAACACTTATAATAGGGGGCGCTATAGCCGCGATGGCTGGCGCACTGTGGGCTCTGTATACTGGAAGCATGAAAGCAACAACGTACACAAGATTAACGTGGACCTTCTGGCCATGGGCTTTCATGATGCTCGGGGGGACAGGAAACAACTTAGGTGTGCTAATCGGCGTTTTACTGTACGCAGTGGCGAGAACGGCAATCATAATTTACAAGGGAGCTATATCAGCTGTTCTAGGTATCGCACCTGAATGGCTTGAGTACATATTAATAGGCTTGATAATAGTTCTGGTAGTTTTGTTCAGGCCAAAGGGTATTCTGCCTGAGAAACCTGTTCTTACATTACCTAAGGAAAAAATAAGAAAGATATCCGAAGAAAGCTGAATAAAAACTTATTTTTCTGTAGATATAGTTGTTGTAATTCTTCTTTCTATAGCCTCCCTGTGAAGACTTATTCCGAGCTTTCTACTAATTAACTGTACACTTGCCCACAAAGCTGAGGTTGCTATTGTCATAGCTACGCCGTTTGTTGCCATTTCATGTAGTGCTATAGACCATTCCTCAGGGTTCTGCATAGCTGTTAGGAAAGGAGGCCATGGAACAACTTCTCCGTGCCAAATATGCTCTAGTGCTAGAAGCCCTGCTCCTCCCCATAATAGGACCTCCAGCATGCCAAGATTTATCTTCTCCGCCAGACCCCTACTTATCCTTTTTACAATACTCACTATTACTGCCAATGTCAAGGGAACTATAAAGCATGCCATAATGCTTCACCGGTCTTAATGGTTAATTATTGTTAATTAAACAAAAAATATTTTTCTTTTCTTATTTTTAGTAAAAGCTAGGTGTTGGTCCTTGTGGCTACTAGTATTGAACTACGCTGCCATATTCTCTACCTTGGCATGGTACGCTCTCAAGGCTAACAACAAAGACTATTGCCTAAACTATTTGTCATTGATGCTTTGGGGAGCAACACTAATGGCGTTCGTCGACCATATATTTAGTTACGCCAGAGGAGAGGGTTTTTTTGAACTCAGCTCAGATTCATTGGCTCTGGGCTTTTCATTGATTGCGGTTGCTTTGATGATCTGGCTAGTTATACTCCTATACAAAGATCCATTGAAAGTTCTGAAACTATGATTAAACGCGCAAGCTTTTTTCGTTATTAAATTAATCAAATTAAATTAATCAAAAAAATATAAATAATAAATAATATATATATTTAGAGTGAAAGTATGTCCTCTTCTGAGAAACCCAAATTTTCTCGAAGAGAGTTTCAAGCTGGAGTAACGGGAGCTGTTGTTGGATTAGTTGCTGGTGCGGCTGTTGGTAGTGCTGTTTCCCCTAGAAAGATAACAGAGACGGTTACTCAAACTCAGGAAATAACTAGAACAGCAACGCAGACCATTGAGAAAACAACAACGCAGACCGTTAGTGTTGGCCCCCCTTCACCTCCATCTGAGGAGTACGATATTGTTATTGTTGGAGCAGGTATGGCTGGATTAACTGCAGCTATAGCTGCTTATGAGGCTGGTGTTAGAAAAATAGTTGTTCTCGAGAAAGCTCCCATACCGGAGGGCAACTCGTCAGTTGCTGGCGGAGCCTTCTTTATATCGACTCCGGATTTCCCGCCCTCAGATTACGTTAACTACGTTATGAAGATTACACAAAATAAAGCTGTACCGGAGCTTATACAAGTGCTAGCTGAAAAATCATACGAGACAGTTATGGAGTGGCTACCAAAAGTTGCTAACGTTAAGTTCTTACCTAAAGAAAAATGGTTATCTTCCAACGCACCAGGAGTTGATGGAGGAGGCCCTGCCTTAATGAAAAGCATGATTGAAGCAGTGAACCAGCGAGGAATATCCATTTTAACAGAAACCATAGCTGTTTCTCTCCTTGTGGATTTAAAAGGCGAGGTTGTTGGCGTAAGGGCACTAACAAAGAATGGCTACAAAGACTTTAAAGCTAAGGCCACGATACTAGCATGCGGAGGGTTCCAAGCAAACCAGGAGATGGTTATTAAGTACATATCACCCAAGGTAGCTTACAACGCGATCCTTAGGGGATTGCCTAACAACACTGGAGATGGCCACAGAATGCTCTTGGAAGTAAGGGCTAAGATGGTTTTCATGGACCAGTACCACGGAGCAACTGTTCAGCCTGGAACATACGCTAATCCAGGGGGATTTTTCCCACAGGGTATAATAGTTAATAAGTATGGCAAAAGATTCATTGATGAAGGAGTCGCTACGTACGTGGAAGCCGGAAAGGCCGCTCTTGAACAACCAGACGGACTAGCCTATATCATACTGGATTCCGAAGGCCTTAAAAGAGTAAGTGCTTGGTGGCGTGACTGCTTCCTGGTACAGTACAAAGGAAAACTTGTTGAGGCTAGTAGCATAGAGGAGCTGGCGAAAACATTTAACATCGACGTTGATGGATTGAAGAAAACAATCGAGGAGTTCAACAATGCCGTCAGGGATGGCTACACTGAAGGCATAACTCCACCGAAAACCAAGAATGCATATAGAATAGAGACGCCGCCTTTCTATGGTATAAACTACGTATGTGGAATAACCTTGACCTTTGGTGGTCCATTAGTAGATAAGTATGCCCGTGTACTTGACTTGGAAGGGAAGCCTATACCTAGATTATATGCTGTTGGAGAGTTGACTGGAGGGTTCTTCTTCGAGAATTATCCAGGAGGAGGTAGCCTGGCTAGATGCGCCGTGTTCGGCCGAATTGCCGGTGAGCATGCTGCCTCGATTGTTAAAATTTAAAGTTTTTTAATACATTCCATTTGTGCTAACCCTCCTTTATGGAGGGTTTTTGCACTTTTATTTCTTTTTTAATGGATTTTTCGGAGCGACGACTCTGCTGTACTTCTTTGTTTAACAATTAAAGTATAATTTCCTAAAAATTTTATATGGCGTATTACGCGGCTGACAAAATCGAGAGTTGTATGTGATTAAAAGCTGCAAGAGGGTCTGAAAGCATAGCTACTGGAGCGGAGTATTTTTGAAGATTTGCAGTGCGAGCAGTGAAGTCGCCAAGAAGGAGGTTTCAGGGAATTGTGTCGCAGAGGTCATTCTGACCTCCTCCCCCGCCCTGAAGGGAGAGGGTTCCCTCTGGGCGGTTCACTGGTTCCCCGCATCTATTCGGGGCTACATCTGTCATTTGCGGGGCAGTCGGGGTGGTCAGATATCCCCCCATCACTGTTTGTATGAGTAGCTGCGCTCCCCGCATTCCACGTGGGCTTAGGGGCAACCACAGCTTACGATTAACTCATCATCAAGGAATAATTAAATTAAAATGAGAGAGCTTATAAATCCTTCTATCCATCCCCGCCCTAAAAGGCGAGGCTTTCGGTTGTAAGCCTAGCTTAGCTCCCTCACCGTAAATCTCGGAGGCATAATCAATCCCCGGCTCCCAGCTCGGCATTTTGTGAGCAACCAGGAACCTACTGCCCAGCGAGGCCTTAACTCCAAAGAACTTCTCGACGAATTCCTCCACACGCATCTTCTCCCATGAACTCATAAGCCAGAAGTCGTTCCTCAGAACCCACCCCTCCCCGCTGGGAGACACGATGGGCACGTTTTCCTTTAAATCCCACCTCAAAAACCACTGCCTTCTCACAGCTTAACCAAACCTCAATACAGCTCTTGTCAACTTCCAGCAAGACATTCAGAATTCAGAAAAAAGACATTAATATAAAATTAAATTAAATTATAGAATCCACATACGTACGTGTCTTCCCAGTTTCGCGAGGCAAACCCTAATCGCACCATGAGAAAAAATTAAAAAACTCGTTGCTAGAAAATGTTTCTGAGGGCCGGTAGCTCAGCCTGGAAGAGCGCTCGGTTTGCACCCGAGAGGCCCCGGGTTCAAATCCCGGCCGGTCCACCACCATTTTTGTTAGTTCAGTTCAACATTATGCTCTCATTTTTATAATTCTTAATTATTGTTAAAGACATTTCGTGTGTATAAATGCGAAATATGCGCAATGATTTTATTGTAAGATAATTTCCAAAAAATAGCTTTATTATTATTTAAAAAATAAAAAAATTTTTAGTTTTTTAGTAATATTTAATAAAATCACATACTTTGTATTAATAAAAGAAAAATTAAAATATAACCACCCTTTATATCTCTTTTGGTAAACAATGCAAAGGTGCCTATAATTGATTGATCGTAGAACCCTCATTAAGGCCGGCTTGACAACGGCTCTCCTAGCCTCTATTAATTGGGATAAAGCTATAAGGACGGCCGCTGAGACCGTTGCGAGCGGTGCAATAAACATTATTTGGTTCGAGGCTGCTGCCTGTGATGGTGATACCGAGTCAGCTATTCAGGCAACGGACCCTGACCTTATACAGGTGTTGCTAGGGAAGAGCCACGTTGTCCCGCCGGGCACCGTGGCCCTCAGGTTCCAGCACGTCGTTATGCCGGAGTGGGGGGAGAGAGCTCTAGAGGTTCTCCACCTAGCCGCCGCTGGTAGGCTGGACCCCTTTGTGCTTGTGCTGGAGGGCGCTGTTCCGCCCGACGAGAAGGCGGGCGCGCCGCCCGGAAGCGATATGTTCTGCTTTGTCGGGGAGGAGAACGGTAAGCCGATCACGTGCTTGGAGTGGATGAGAAGGCTGTTGCCAAGGGCTGTTGCCTTTGTCTCGGTTGGCAACTGCGCATCCTACGGCGGCTTCGCCGGTAACTATGTGTGGGAGAAAGATTACTTTAGGAGAATGGGCTTCGACTACTTCGATAGGTTCCCCAGCGGATACGGCAAATCACCAACAGGCAACGTGGGGTTCTTTGATGATAAGAGAAGAGGCCATAAGGGACTTGTGCACCTCCTACCGGAGGCTGAGCCGTTCAGGAGATTTATTGATGGAGAGTGCGTGCCGACAGCGCCCGGTCAGGCTAACTGCAGGCCAGCCGTGGCTGTCCCGGGATGCCCGGCCAACGGAAACGGCATACTTAAAACTGTAGCTAACCTGGTGCTGTGGGTAAAGGGGCTGATGCCGCTCCCCGAGCTTGACGAGTTCGCTAGGCCCAAGTTCATATTTGGCCCCACGGTTCACGAGAACTGCCCGAGAGCAGCGTGGTACGCAGCCGGCGACTTCAGGAAGACGGCGGGGGAGAACAATGCGAAGTGCCTCTACGCAGTTGGCTGTAAGGGGCCGGTTGCCCACTGCCCGTGGAACAGGGTGGGCTGGATAAACGGTGTTGGAGGCCCAACAAGAACGGGAGGGGTATGCATAGGCTGCACCGAGCCAGGCTTCATGGATGCCTTTGAGCCATACTATCAGAAGCTGCCCTACGTACCAGCGTCTTACGAGTCATTGAAGATGGGCATAGGTATAGGCGTGGCGGGCTTACTGGCAGCCGGCGCCATCGCGGGGGCCCTCTCAGCTAAGAAGGAGGAGGGAGAAGAGGGAAAAGTCGAAACAAAGGAGGGAGAGGGAGGAAAGACTTGAGCAAGGCTAGGGGGATAGCCGGCTTCATAGTCACAGTATTTCTCATAGGCTTCGGCTGGGTCTTTGCCTACTACGCCGCCCTAGACGATTTGTTCGCCGGAGGCCTCTTAAAGCTACTATCATTAATAAGGCACCCAGAGCTAACAAGCATAGTCTGGTGGAGGGACTTCATCTGGTACTTCTGGCCAGTCG
>Ga0326760_1000046_pt1 | contig 70933 bp, 81 predicted proteins | sample GCREP_S_FD_207668 | JGI IMG/M metagenome (GOLD analysis project Ga0326760, IMG submission 207668) | Hot spring sediment microbial communities from Geyser Creek Basin, Yellowstone National Park, WY, United States - GCR.EP_S | ecosystem: Environmental > Aquatic > Thermal springs > Near-boiling... | reverse complement strand
CGGTCTCGGGACGTATTTAGCCTTGGAGGTCGGTGCCCCCCAGCTTCCCACGGCAAAACCAAGCCGTGGTACTCAGGGACATCCGCTATCCCCCACCCGGATTTCGCCTACGGGACTGTCACCCTCTGCGGTGCGGCTTTCCAGCCGACTTCGGCTATCCGGGTTTGGAGGAGCGCGGAGCCCTACAACACCACATCCGTCCGTGCTCTTCGCACGGAAGTTCGGTTTGGGCTCTCCCCCTTTCGGTCGCCCCTACTCAGGGGATCCCAATTGGTTTCTTATCCTCCCCCTACTAAGATGTTTCCGTTGGGGGGGTTCCCACTCGGTACTCCCCTTTCGGGTTTCCCGAGCGCCGTAGGTTATCCCCACGGCGGGAGGTCCCATTCGGTGATCCTCGGATCGAAGCCTGCCTGCGGCTCCCCGAGGCGTATCGCCGCTTGCCACGACCTTCCTCGGCGCCCGAGCCGAGCCATCCACCGGGTAGCTTAGCGCTGTCTACCGGTGTAAGCCTGGTCTGCACACTCTCCGTGCGGCGCTCATCTTCTCCTACCGGTCCCCCGGTAGGAGTTTGCGCCCTTCGCCCGGAAACGCTTGGGTTTCCGGGCTGCATCTAATTAGGCATGAAAAGTGAGGCACGGTGTGCGTTTCTCGATCTGAATCGAAAGGAGGTGATCCGGCCGCAGGTTCCCCTACGGCCACCTTGTTACGACTTCTCCCCCCTTGGGAGGTTCAGGTTCGACCTCCCACCTTTCGGCGAGAGGCCTCACCTGAACCTCCCTCGGGTGGAGCGACGGGCGGTGTGTGCAAGGAGCAGGGACGTATTCACCGCGCGTTGATGACACGCGGTTACTAGGGATTCCAGGTTCACGAGGGCGAGTTGCAGCCCTCGATTCCTACTGAGGCGGGGTTTAAGGGATTGCCTCCCCCTCTCGGGGTCGGAACCCGCTGTCCCCGCCATTGCAGCTCGCGTGTAGCCCGGGGGTTTCGGGGCATACTGACCTGCCGTAGCCCCCACCTTCCTCCGGCTTATCGCCGGCAGTCCCCCTAGAGTGCCCCGGCCCCGAAGGACCGGGTAGCAACTAGGGGCGGGGGTCTCGCTCGTTCCCTGACTTAACAGGACACCTCACGGCACGAGCCGGCGACGGCCATGCACCTCCTCTCAGCTCGTCTGGCAAGGTCATTAGCCTGGCCTTCATCCTGCTGTCGCCCCCGGTAAGGTTTCCGGCGTTGACTCCAATTAAACCGCAAGCTTCACCCCTTGTGGTGCTCCCCCGCCAATTCCTTTAAGTTTCAGCCTTGCGGCCGTACTCCCCAGGCGGCAGGCTTAACGGCTTCCCTACGGCACTAGGCGGGCACGAAGCCCGCCTAACACCTAGCCTGCATCGTTTACAGCTGGGACTACGGGGGTATCTAATCCCCTTTGCTCCCCCAGCTTTCGTCCCTCACCGTCGGGCGCGTGCTAGCCGGGCGCCTTCGCCACTGGTGGTCCTCCTGGGATTATAGGATTTCGCCCCTACCCCAGGAGTACCCCCGGCCTCTCCCGCCCCCTAGCCCGGCAGTATCCCTCCGCTCCCACGGTTGAGCCGTGGGCTTTAAGGAGGGACTTACCGGGCCGGCTACGGACGCTTTAGGCCCAATAAACGTCCCGACCACTCGCGGGGTTGGTATTACCGCGGCGGCTGACACCAAGCTTGCCCCCCGCTTATTCGCCCGGCTTTTTAGACCGGGCAAAAGCCACCCTCATCGGGTGGCACTCGGGGTGACTCCGTCACGGTTTCCCGCATTGCGGAAGTTTCGCCCCTGGTGCACCCCGTAGGGCCTGGGCCCTTGTCTCAGTGCCCATCTCGGGGCTCCCGCTCTCACGGCCCCTACCCGTTATAGGCTTGGCGGGCCGTTACCCCGCCAACTACCTGATAGGCCGCAGCCCCATCCTCGGGCGGCTACGGCAGGGATGGTGCCGTAGCCCTTTCGGCGTAGACCCATTCCAGAAGTCTACACCTATGGGGGATTATCCCCAGTTTCCCGGGGTTATCCCCCTCCCGAGGGTAGGTTAGCCACGTGTTACTGAGCCGTCCGCCGGAGCCGGCCGTGCCCCCGGCTCCTAGACTTCCATGGGTTAGCCCCACCCCGATAGCGGTCGGGTCCGGCAGGATCAACCGGAGTCTGGCCGCGTGCGGAGGAGTTGATAAGCTTACGCACACCGTGCCTCACTTTCTTATCCCCGAGAGCTCCGAGCTAGCGCTCGTTTTTCTCGGGGACGCACTGTGTAGCCATGGGCGGAGGCCGCCTTTTCATTGGGAGAGGGAACCTCTCCCGTTATCTAGGCGAGCCGCCGGTGCCCATGGCGGCGGATTAATTATTGTAGGGGGTGGTTTATAAGTTTTACTGTTAAGGTGTTGTCGAGGAAGCGTATGTTTGTACGTAGAACTTGGCTAGGGCTTGTGGATTTATTACGTTTGTGAGCAACTTCAGTAGTTTGCTTGTGTACAATATTGCTGGTTGTAGGGTTTCTGGGCGGTAAATAGCTAACAGCTCATCAATTGTTGTCGAGGCCAGTGGGTACGCTGTCCTGTTTCTAGCTTCTAGCGTTAATCCTTCTATGCGGCCCCGTATCAGTTCTTCCAGGAAATATATCGAGAGTTCTTCAGCCGTTAACGGCATTATCACGAGCTGGTCTGGACTTGCCTCCTCGAGAACCTTTAACTTGAGCTGGGTGTATGTTTTGATGTCTTCTTTAAGAAGAACGGTTTCTGCCTGCATACGTTTGCTTGCAAGGTCTTCGAGCTCTGATGGTAAATCTTTGCCTAGGTGGACGTGGTTTATTTTCACCCGGAACTCTTTTTCTATTTCCAGGAGCAATTCTAGAGACGCCTTTGATTGGATATTCGGTAGTGTGACTACGAGCAGGTTGTCTTCCCTTTTTATGCCTGCTTTTCTCAAGTTCTTCTTGTACCTGTTTCTTAAGGCAGTCTTCGTAGTCATCGCTTCCTCACTTGTTTCTTAATGCCTGGTTTTTCGCCCAGGCGCGCTGACTTTATTATTAGGAGGTTCAAATAAAGCTATGTGGGTGGCTGTAAACGGGCATCCTTCCTACTTAGTGGCGTGTCGCTGAATGAATTTACCAGTTTTATTCCGGGCATGGTCGGATGGGGTAAAAATTTCTTTATCGAAAATAGAGCTGGAGGTAAGTGGATTTATGTTTTCTTTAAGGAGGTTAAAAACGAGTTAAACTGCTTTGTCATTAAGGTTGGCTTGAGGGAGGAAAACAGGTGGCGGTGGGGCGAGGTATTCACTGCCTGCCTCGAGCCAGAGAAAGAGTATTTACGGTTAAGTATTAGGCGGGTGAGGGGTGTGGGAAGAATCGGCTCCGACCTTGTTGGGTACTGGATTATAGATAACTTGAGAGAACTTTATCCAGATGTTTCTCTAGAGGGAAGTGTCATCTTCTGAGACGATAATAATCTTATTTAGGGAGGACTGGCTATTCCGCTAAAAAAGTCTTCGCTGAGCTATGGATGCGTGAGAAAGAGGTCTTAGCTTGGTGGTGGTATTTTTGCTTTCTCGAAGAGGTTGCGATCTTTATGTAGGGGACGCGTAGCATCAATTCCTATCTTTGATGTTAGAAGGCTTTCCTGGTCAGCTGAGGGGTCTAGGCTGCTTCCCCTGGCCCCCCTGATTATCACGATGTCTTCATCCGGCTGCATGCGCGTAGCAAGCGCCCATTCAATTTCTCGCGGATTATCCGGGTCAATATCCTGGTCTACCACCACCACACACTTCAGGGAGGGGTGCGCTGCGAAGGCTGCCATAATCACATTTTTGGGGTCGCCTTCTGTTGTCTTCTCCATCGAAATCACCGCGTTTAGCCATCCACAGCCTCCAGGGGTTAGCCTGACTTTTTTGATGCCCAGCGCTGTCTTTGACGCAACATTCCATATAGCGACTTCTCTTGGGAACCCCATCAGTAAGATGTGTTCGAAGCCTGAGGGCAGAATTGTGTAGTAAAGGAAGTCTTGCCTGACGCTTATCGAATCTACGCGGAAGACAGGCTCTTTTCTAACGATATCGTATGTCCCGAGAATATCCACAAATGGTCCCTCGTCTGCTCTTTTACCAGCTATGAACTCTCCCGTTATAACTATTTCTGCAGGCATCGGTAAAACGACCCCATCCAGCAGGGTATCTGTTCCTTTAAGGTTTCCTCCTACCAAAGCATTGGCAACCTCTGCTTCGTACACTCCGTATGGAGGGCTCATTGCAGCCGTTATGTATGTTATGGGGGGCGCTCCAATGAGAATTGCTGCTGGAAGGTTCTGTCCCCTAACCTCTGCCTTTCTAAAAATTTGGTGCAGGTGCCTCGGGACAAGCCTTACAGCCAGGTTCTCCTCGTCTAGCACTAAGGCTCTATGTATGCTTGCATTTACTGCCCCGGATTCGCTGTCTTTAGCTATAAAGATGCCTGCTGTGATGTACCTTCCAGCATCCTTTTCAAAGAACTTTAGTGCGGGCAGCTTGTAGAGGTCTACAGGAATATCCTGTAGACTTGGTCTCTCTAAGTTTTGGATGGGTAGCGGGTTTTCCAGAGCCTTAAAGACCCGCATGTATACTTCCACGTCAGGACCCCCACCCAGCATACGTGTTAAAACTTCGCGTTTTGCAAGCAGGTTAGAAATTACTTTGCCCCTCGGGGTACTGAGGAGTACTGGTGACGGTTGTGCCTGTTGAATGTACCATGCTGCTTCGTACTCAAGCTTGAGTTGACGAGAAATTATCTGAAGCTGGCCTGATTCTTTGAAGTAGCTTAGGAGAGCACGCATGTCGAGAGAGATGCTCAGCGAGCTGTCCTGCCTCATAAACTTCAAAGCTACTTGCACATAAATAAGCACTACTTTGAGTCTCTGCCTATCACATGCAATAGCGAGCTAAGGCATCCCGACGCGGCTCTAAATTTTTGGTCAGGTAGCGGTAACCTCTGCTTTTTCAGTGCTGTTCCTCTCCAGCTTTCTTTATGACTTTCAGGTCCTCCGCACTTATGGTCACCGGCAAGACGAAGACCGCCTCAGCTAATTCCACCTTTACCTCGTTTCTCGACTTATCTACACCTACTATTTTACCGCGCATTCCAGTAAAGGGCCCCCTGATTATTTCCACTATATCCCCTATGTTCACCTGTTCAACCAGAGGTTTCGGTTTCAGCATTTTTTCCATCTCTGCAAGGCTTACAGCGCCTCTTATAACTCCTCGAATGTGTTTTAGCCCATACGCGAGTCTCTGCGCCTCATAGAGCGCTTCACTCTCTATGAACACCATTCCCCTGAGTACGGGCACCACTAAGATGGAATAAACCTTATAATTGCCGCTTGTTGCCCGCCTGTACAACAGATGAGCCACATTGTACTCTTGCCCCTGTGTTACTCTCAGTGCGTAAAACCGTGAGCGCTCAGCTCCACCTCTCTCCTCAGCCAAAATCCTCACCTAACGATCATATTTCCTCACGCTTTCGTAGGTAAACAGCCAGGATGAGTACTATTGCAATGATAACCATTCCTACCAGTAGCACATAGTCTCGAGGAAGACCTCCTAAGCCTGAAAACTCCAGGAATGACCCCATTAGTTGAAAGAAGAAGCCTATTGTTCCTAGGAGGCCCAGACCCATGAATGCCACTCGTAACATCAGCTTATACTCTTCGGGTTCCGGCCTCGAAACCATTCTCAGCAGGCGAATAACGGTATTAGCAAGTTTGCCACTCATGCCATTCAGTTCTGGTTGAAGTAATGAAAAAATAAATACCTTGTGCTTTACAAGCACGCTACAAGCGAAGGGGTCGGCTGTCTAGATGTTTAGTCCATTCTGGGTGAAGTAGGTGTAGCAGGACGGCCTTCGAGGTATGCAGCCTGTTTTCAGCCTGGTCAAAAACAACGCTATTCGGGGACTCTATAACATCGTCTGTGATCTCCTCCCCCCTGTGAGCAGGCAAACAATGCATTACTATGTAGTCATTTCTACCTACGTGCCGCAAAAGTTCAGTGTTTACCTGGTATCTGGGAAGGAATGTCTTTAGCCTGACCTCCTTTTCACTCTCCTGTCCCATACTCACGAAAACATCAGTATAGATGACGTCAGCATCTCTGACAACTTCTATAGGGTCCTCGCTTATCTCTATTTTGGACAAGACATCTTTTCCGAGCAGGTCTTCTCGAGGTCTAAATGCCTGCGGCGTTGCAACCCTAATCTTGGCTCCTAGTTTTACTCCGGCGATTACGAGGGAATTAAGAACGTTATCAGTGCCGTCCCCTACGAATCCTATTTTTACTCCTTCAATTTTCCCCCTCTTTTCCAGTATCGTCATGTAGTCAGCCAGTGCCTGAAGCGGGTGATACTTATCGCTTAGTAAATTCACGACAGGAACACCCGAGTATCTTGCAAGTTCCTCGAGGTCTTCATGTCTGTAAACCCTGGCAGCAATGAGGTCATGGTACCTTGACAAGACACGTGCAATGTCCTTGATGGGCTCTCCCCTCGCGAGCTGTAATTCGCTCGAGGAATAACCCACGGAGAAAACGCCAAGTTCGTATGCTGCCATGGTGAAGGATGCCCTAGTTCTCGTAGAGGGCTTCTCGAAAATCATTGCAATGCTTTTCCCAGTTAATAAGTTCAAGTTTCTTATTCCAGCTGCTCTGAGTCTTTTGAGCAAAAGCGAGTCTCGGAGTATTGCTAGAATCTCCTCCCTTGAAAAATCTTTTAGAGTTAATAGATGCCTGCATTTCATGGTTTAAAACAACACTGTGAGGTGTTTAAAATTCTTTCCCGTTCCAAAATGCAGACAAATGCTCACCTTGTTTTGTCACCGGAGAAATGTATATTTATTGTAACCAGCTTTTTCAATACCCGAGGAACATGTGGTCAATGCTTTATCTTTTGAGAAACAATCCACAGCGCCTAATGGATAACATGAAGGCCAGATTCATGGACACACGCCTTGTAGAGGAGGCAGTAAGGCTAGACAACCTCTGGAGGGCGAAGAAGAGAGAATACGATGAAGCCAGGCATGAACTGAACATTGTTTCCTCAAAAGTTAAGAGTACACAAGGTGCTGATAGAGAAAAGATATTGTCCGAGGCTCGCAAACTTAGCGAAAGAGTAAGCATGGTCGAAAAGGAGCTAGCAGAGTTAGAGGCAAAGAGGGAGGAGATCCTTAGACGTTTGCCAAACGTTATTCACGAGAGTGTTCCTATAGGTCCAGATGAGAGCTACAATCAACCAGTAAGGTACTGGGGTAAACCCAGAGTTTATCGAGAGGATGTAGAAGCCTTCCTAAAGGAGACTAGGGACAGGGGGTTTAACGTCGAATACGAGGTGATTGACTGGAAACCTGTAGGGCACGCAGACTTCTTGGAGGGGAAAGGACTCGCCAATACCCAGAAGGCTGGGGAAGTTGCCGGAGCAAGGTTCTACTACATGTTTAACGACCTAGTATGGCTTGCAGTTGCGCTGGAAATGTACGCCTTGGAGTTCCTTGCATCTCAAGGATTCACTATTCTTGAGCCGCCCTTAATGCTTAGGCGAGAAATTCTGGAGGGAGTTGTTAGCTTTGAAGACTTCAGAGACATGATTTATAAAATTGAAGGGGAAGAATTATACCTTATTGGGACAGCCGAGCACCCGATAGCTGCTCTTCATGCCGGAGACGTCATCCCAGAGGAGGATCTGCCTCTCCTTTATGCGGGTGTTAGTCAGTCATTCCGGAAAGAGGCGGGGGCTCATGGCAAAGATACGAAGGGGATTTTCAGAGTCCACCACTTTGAAAAGGTTGAGCAATTTGTGTTTTCACACCCGGACGAAAGCTGGAAGTGGCATGAAAAGCTGATAGAGAATGCCGAGAAATTGTGGCAGGGACTAGAGATACCCTACCGGGTCGTTAACATCGCTTCCGGAGATCTAGGAATGGTGGCTGCGAAAAAGTACGACCTAGAAGCATGGATGCCTGCCCAGGCGAAGTACAGAGAAATGGTATCTTGCTCGAACTGCACTGATTGGCAAAGCTACAGGCTCAACATCAGGTACGCTGAGTATAAAGGAGGGGTAACGAAAGGTTATGTCCACACTTTAAATAGCACTGCGCTAGCTATTCAGCGTACGATAACTGCCATCATTGAAAACCACCAGACAGAGGATGGATACGTCAAAGTTCCTAAGGTTCTTCATAAATATCTTGAACCCGTAGAGAGAAATCTAAAAATACTCGTAACTTAACAGCAGCGCGCGCTGCCTTCGCGGTGAGCGAGGACGGCACAACGAGAACATGCGCTTACCATGGGTGCGGGTTTGCGAGGGTGCCTCAGGACTTGTCACGTGCCCACATAAACACATATGCGCAGTGACGTGAACAGTGGACTGGACGTAATGGCAAGGGAATTACGTTTAGTGGTGCATCTACCAGAGCGCAGCATAACGAAAAGCTTTTTACCAACACCCTCAAAGTGAAGAACATAACCCCGCGAATAGGCGGGGTAACAGGCGGCACACGCGCTGATCAACATGAGTACACGACCCGAGGAGGCAGGAAACATAAAGGTTGGCTCCTTCATAGTAATAGATGGTGAGCCATGTAAAGTAGTTGAGGTTGAGAAAAGCAAGACGGGAAAGCATGGTTCTGCTAAGGCCAGGATAGTTGGTGTAGGGTTTTTTGACGGGGGGAAGCGAAGCATCGTCCTACCAACTGACGCACGAGTAGAAGTTCCGGTAGTAAGGAAGTTTACAGCCCAAGTGGTAGCAATTATGGGCGAAAGCTTACAGCTAATGAACCTAGAGGACTACACCACTTTCGAGATGCTTATGCCACAGGAGGAGGACATAAAAGCAAAGCTTAATGAGGGGGTCGAGGTAGAAGTCTGGGAAGTGATGGGACGGCCGAAAATAATGCGTGTCCGGACGTGAGAGAAAAGTGACGTGATGAGCCAGGCAGGCGCGAGCATAACGCGATGACTGTGATCTTGAGTGCTGATAGCGTGCACATGATAAGGGAGTCTAGCCGTACCGGCAAGGACCCCGGGGCTCGGGGTTGGTGGCTCAGGGAGGCTGTGGGTCGAGGAGCAGAGCAAGCAGGGAGTGGAGATCGTGAGGGAGCCCAGGGGTCTGGTCACTTGCCCCTACGGGTACACATTGCACGCGGACGTGAACGATGGCTTGGGTGTAATGGCTAGGGGGCTTGAGGCGCTGAGCATAGAAGTACAGCTGCCAAGGCAAATCGGGGTACTCAGCTTCCTAGCTACACCCTCAAGAGTAAAACCTATAAAACCATAACCCCGCGAAAAGGCGGGGCAACAGGTGACACGCACTGAGTGCTGATATGCTGAGTATACCTACGAGGGACCTGGGCTGTTAAGAAAAGACTGTAGAAAGGGCGTGATTGGAGGTACCTTTTCCTTGCTGCATAGGGGTCATAGACTTCTCTTAAGTTTTGCAGCTTCAAAATCCGAGAAAGTCCTGGTTGGGGTAACAAGTGATGAGTACCTTGAGAAATTTCGGAAGCCCCATCCTGTCGAGCCCTATGAGCTAAGAGCTTTAACCATTTTTCTTTTTTTGAAACAACAGGACCCCTCGTTGAGCGTCAGTATTGTGCCGATTAATGACGAGTATGGGCCAGCGATATCAGATGCAGAATCTGACTGCATTTTTGTGAGTGAGGAAACGCTTCCTGGGGCTCTGAAAATCAATTTGCTCAGAAGGCTTAAAGGACTTACGCCCCTTAAAGTTTACTCCATCGAGGTTTTAAGTTACGGGGGGACAAAGCTTTCAAGCACGTTGCTATGGAGAGAGACGCTAAGTAGTCGGTCACGAAGCAATTTTCTTACGTAGAAGCTCGGTTATAAAAGCTATTAACAAAACCCAAAGTCCTAGGAGGAGAATGCCCACTACACTTCTGAGGATGCTCCCCTGAATCTCCTTAGCCATAAGGTCTGCAAGCATTATTAAGCCTATCAATGAGAACCAAAATACCACTAGTACCCCTGACAATATTGCTAGAGCCCTTGCCTTTTGGGAAATTCTTGGCACCGAGTCACCCCCAGGGAGTCAGTAGATATGATATAAAGGCTAGGACTGCAGCTATGCACTCCAGCGCTATGTACACATGTGTAACCTCTTTTTCCGTCGCCGGCCCTGTTAGATGCAATATGAGACGTGTTAGTGTGAGGGGCGCTCGAGGGTCAGGATTTGACCTGAGACTCCCGTTCTCGACGAGGATTGGTCTGGCTTTCACTTCTCGATGTTCCTTGAAGCCTCTGAAACTTATTAAGACAAAAAGACCGTTGAGGATGTGTGGTAGGAGCAGAACAAGCGTTATGAACTCCAAGTGAAAGACTACAGCTATTGCTCCAAGAAGACCTCCAATAAAAAGGCTGCCACTATCGCCGTTGAATATTCGCGCTGGATAAGCGTTAAATGGATAATATGCGAGTAAAGTCGCTAAAGCAAATGCCGTTATTGTAAAAAGCAACATATCACTTCTCAGAAGACTGATGATTGACAAAACTGCAAAGATAACTATAGAAGTTCCGGGGACGATGCCATTTAAAACATCTAGCATATTAACGGCATTCGCTGCGCCAGCAATCGAAAACGGTAGCAGAAACCAGTAGATTATCGTCATTCGCATCCTGCCAATGATTGGTATTATGGGTCTCCCCCACTGGATGGCAACTGGCTCGAAATAGGCTAGAACAGCTATGGGAACAATTGCAAAAATGCTTGAAATTGTTTTCGTTGGTCCGCTTAAAATCTTTTTATCATCGATAAATCCGATTGCAAAAATTATTGCTGCACTTGAAGCAACAGCTATGATTTTTATAAGCGAAGAGTAGTCCAATGAGCAAAGCAACGTAAAGATGAGCAGCGCTGCTATAAATCCTATGAAAAGTGGTACTCCTCCACTGTGGGCAATTAATGGATTGCCAGGCTTATGAGCATCAGGCCTGCTCAGACCCCACTTGAGATGCAGCTCTATGATCCTTGGTGTTACAATTTTTACTACTACGTACGCCAATGATGAGCACAGCAGGATAGCAGTGAGTTCTGCTTGAATGCTCCCGCCCTGCATTAGACGATCCCAGCCTTTTTAGCTACATATCCAATTAGTAGTGGAAACAAAAACGTAACGTCACCAGGCACGGTTACGTGCTTCGCTTGAGGCTTTATCTTTCCCCAGCTAATCGCCTCCCGAGTTCTAGCTCCTGACAAGCTTCCATCCCACTCAGGTGCAGAAGTTATCTGAATGGCATAGTCGAGCCCTCCTCTAAACTGCGCCCACCATATTAGGTGATGCTTAGAAATCCCTCCTCCAAGTATTATCCCCGTCAGGCTGTCCACTGAATACACGTACTCGGCTATCTTTCTCTCGTCCTCAATCAAGTCCAGCTTGACTTGGCTAGGTAAACTCTTTGAGCGCCGTTTCTCATTAAATGTGAATATGGCTGTTCCGAAGGCCGAGTCAAAGATTCCAGGCGAGAAGAGCAGTCTATTCCTGTCGAAAACAGCTTTAAGTATAGACGTTTCATCCTTTATCCTTCTGCCGCACTCGTGTGCAAGCTCGTAAGTGCTCCACGAGTCCTTTGTTTTCGAGAGTTCCTCCATCATTTCATGTACAAATTTCTCAATAGGCGGACCGTAGTTTTCCATTGGTATGAGAATGTTGCCAAGCCTATGTATTTCTAGCTCTTTCAAGAGAGCATCGTCCATCTCGAATTCTCCTACGTAGTAGCTGCACCCTAACCCACGTGCAATATCATGGTCAAATGTGCCCCCGGTGGTCATAACCACATCGCTGAGCCCTGCCCTTATTAAGTCGGCAATCAGCCCCCTAACGCCCGTTGAGACTAGGTTTGCTGGGAAAGCCATAGCTATTCTGGTGGAGCTAGTGATGGCTTCAAGCAAGATGTCAGCTGCCTTCACCAAATATTTTGTGGAGAACCCACCTATCGACCTATACTTCTCCATAAGTTCTTCTGATTCATCTGCTATGTCCATGAGCCTGACGTCTTTCACAGGCTCGCGCAGTAATTCTTTGCGCAGGATCATTTTTTCCTGTCCAGCCATGAGCACAAAAATCAACTAGCCTTCTAAAAAACCTCTCGCGGGAAAACGTATCACAGCTATCAGTATAGCGCGCACGCCTCTAGGTGTTACACGCTGAGAGCTGTAATGGTGCAGGCCAGCTTGCCGCACAGCTTTGCTTTTTGAAGGCACTTACCCTTTTTTACCCGAAGAAGCTCTGGGCACTTGCGCTAACGTACTTTTATACTGAATAATCCCTTCTGCTTTATGGAAAGTATCCTTGCAACCTCAGACTTCTCAGGATTAAGAATGCCTACAATTCCATCCCATTCCTCGGTAAATTCTCTCGACCCACAAACAGGGCAGACCTCTACTCCATCTTGCACTAATGTTTTACACTTCACACATGCTTTAAGTGGAAGTTTACGCTTTTTCACCACCCTTCTCGCCCTGACCCCTGATTTTCTCAAGTTGTTCCCTTATGAATTCCAGCTTACCAAGATACGGTTGACGCATGGTTAACCTTACTCTTAACTGCCCTTTCTGCTCATCGTAAGCCATTCCAACGACACGCGTCCTCACAATATCTCCCTTTCTTATAGTCCTAGCACCCTTATCATCCTGTATCAGGACGACGCCGTTTTCGCGATCATAAACTATGTTCTTTGATGGATAGATTTGTGATTTGTGGACAAAACCATCCACAGGTCCCAGCCGAACTGTTAATCCTATATTTTCAACGAGCATAACTTCTCCTTCAATGATCTCGTTTTGTACTGGGCTATATACTAAGGCTTTAAACCTGGCTTCATGGTAAGGAGCGCCATCCCCCCAAGTCAAGTAGCCATACTCAGAGACCTCAGCATCCAGGACAGTGATTATTAGTCCTACACCCTGAATAACCCTGCCCTCAAACTCTTCTTTCAAAATTTCTAGGGCCGCTTGCTTTAGGGGCCTACCGAATAATCTCGGGGGGACCCTGATCACATCGCTAAACTCTACTAGCTTGTACATACTTTTGCTTAGTTAATTTTGTCGTTTTTTAAAGATTTTCATACAGTAGCAGCTACCGTAACCGAAATGCAAATAAAACCTTTTTCCATGTTATACCCGCCCGGCGGGACAAGCCCCAGGGGGCCAGCCCTCCCCTCAGCCACAAACGGGCTAATGGTGGGGGGCGTTAACCCCTATGGGCGTCCAGCCCGCGGCAGAAAGACTGCTTCGAGCCGCCTGTGAGAGCCGTCACCACGGGACGCCTCGTCTGCGTAAGACTCACTCGTAGGAGGGGGTCTTACGCAGTAGAGGTCGAAACGGGTTAGGCCCGGGAGGGAGCGGCCCTAAGGCCTCCGAGGCGTGTTCGTGGAGACGGCGGCTGGAGGATGGTTTTCGGAGCAGCCCCTGTTGCGGGTTGGGCCACCATTGGGGGACGCCGCCGGGCAACTTGCCTTGCCGAAAAATGTATAGCCAACCTGCTTTCTACTTATTGGGGCGCCAAGTGGTCCGGCGGGCGGCCTCCGGTCCGCCTCGGCGACGAGGCGGACTGCGGAACCCCCTCACCTCCGCGGACCTGCAGCCGCGTAAGCGGCACGGTGAGAAACCGGGGATCAGCGATTGCCCCTGCCATGAATGTGGATGACCCACTTCCGAGTGGCGACGACGTGGCAGGCTTGCGTGGAATGCTGATCCTGCAGGGGGAGGGTCAAGCAGGGGCCTATGAGGCCCGCGGGGAGGCCCCGGGTAGACCCTTAGACAGATGCCGCCTAAACAGAAGAGTGGGGTACGACCGCGCCACTTGGTGCCCCTTCTTGGAAGTAGTTATTTTTTAGAACATGTTTTTACGCTTGAGGTTGTAATGCGGGTCTTGGACTTGTTTGCTGGTGCAGGAGGATTTAGCAGAGGGTTCCACGAGGAGGGATTCGAGATAGTGGGGGCTGTGGAGCTAGACGGCAGCGCTGCTTCCTCCTTTGCCTTGAACTTTCCGAGGGCTCGGGTCTTTGTAAGTGATATTAGGGAGCTGCACTCATTGGACATCTTACGTGAACTTCGGGAAAGGCCGGAAGTAATTATCGGTGGTCCTCCATGTGAGGGCTATACACGCGCTAATCCCAATAGAGAAAAAGAACCCCTCAACAGGCTTTATGTGGACACTCTTGGATCCCTTGTGCTACATTTTATTCGAATAGTTGGGGATTTGGAGCCAGAGGTCTTCGTCATGGAGAATGTACCAGGAATACTTGATGGTGGCTTGGGAGAAGTTATTCGAGAGGAATTTGCCCGCGTAGGCTATCCCGACGTATACTTTAATATTCTAAAAGCCGAAGATTATGGCACACCATCACATCGTGTACGCGTATTTGTCTCTAACAAGAAGATTAACCCGAAAAAGACAAACAAGAAGACGACAGTATGGGAGGCTATAGGGGACTTGCCGCCGCCAGACCCGTATTACGAGATTCCCAACCATGAACCAGTCACGCTAAGCGCGGGTAAGCTTAGGAGGATAGTTAAGCTGAAATGGGGGGAACCCCTCATACATTATAAAGGATACGGAAAACGCATCCTCGGCAACTTAGTCAGGCTACACCCTTACAAGCTCGCCCCAACAGTTATGGGCTCTACCAGATTTATCCACCCCTTTGAACATCGGCTTCTAACAGTTCGCGAACACGCCCGTCTGATGGGTTTCCCTGACGACCATGTATTCGTTGGAAGCAAAGAGTCCCAGTTTAACCAGGTAGGCGAAGCTGTCCCCGTTCCATTGGCGCGAGCAATAGCATCTGAAGTCAGAAGAATCCTGGCAGAAAGCTAGCACCTTATCGGCAAAAGGTTCTTTACCTAGCATGCTCACCTGGAAGTGATCGCTATGCTTGATAGGTTTATACCGGTGCTGCATAACACTAACAGTTCGCAACGTGTAGCTGAGACTGCGAGAATAGCCTTTGGCCTTGGTTACAAGACCCTTGTAATATCTAAGGCCGTTGGTCCCGCTGCACAGATAGGTCTCCCAGAGGCACAGAAACTAGCCTTACGCTATAACGCAAATGTCATCTTCCTGGCTGATTTACCCGAAGTCTTGGACCTCCTGCAGCCCGAGATTACTCTAGTTGTAGTACCGGGTAAGTATGGCGGTGTAAAACTCTCAGAGGCCCTGGCCCGGATTTTCCCCTCCCTTAAGGATCGAAAGAAAATACTTTTAGTCTTCGGGGGCTCAGAGCCTGGTCTCACACAGAGAGAGATGAAGATCGGGGAGACTGTTCACCCGGATGGAATAACTGAAGACATTGGAGCCGTTGGCGTTGTCGCGGTGACGCTCTACACGCTAATGCGCGAAGTTCAGGCTAAACAAGTCTGATGCGTGTTACCGTCTTCTTGTTCTGCCAGCTATAGCTGCGGATCCTCTTTGACTTCCCGTAACCACAGTGGGCGCAGTAGCCTTTTTTGACATTGTAGCTATGGTGCCCGCACCTTCGACATCTGATATGAGTTTTTTTCTTGCCTCTTTTTCCAAAGGAAGTTGTTCCCTTAACCATTTCCAGCGCCCCTAGGGAACAGGTGAAACTAGGATCACATTGTCTCCCCTAACAATTATCGTCCCAAGCTGTCGTGTTTTTGCGCTCTTTATTTCCTCTGCATTCTCCAGTACGAGGTTTAGATGGTAATCATAACTCTTTAGAAGACCGCGGATCTCCCTCCCACCCTTTAACTTTACAAGCACATTTTTCCCCAGTGATTCTGCCAGGATCGATACCGTGCCTTCTTCCATTCAAACTTCGCCTCACTATCACGCTTATGAGAACTTTAAAAGTTTTTTGCTTTTCGGCATACGCTTACGGGCGGCTAGCTTTCTTATACTCAGATACTAGAAGCGCAACTGCATGCCTAACTAGCTCGCTCATCGAAGAGTATTCCCCCCTTCTTACCAACTCCAGCGCCTTGTAGTAATCTTCAAGGTTTAAGCGGAAATTTACCTTAACTAGATCTCCTTCGCTATTCATAGTAGTGATGAAGCCCTAAAAAATTTAAAATTTTTTGCCTTTCGAAATATGTGTTAGCCGTCCCATCGCACGTGCACCCTCGTCTCCACCGCGTTGCGGCGGCCCCACTGCACCCTAGTGTTGCAGTGGGGCCTGGGGTCATGGAGTCTAGCGCCTTTTAGCGGTTCACTCTCTTCGGTCCCGTGCAAGTGAGCTCCCGATGCTTGGATGACGCCCTCGTCTGCAGAGGAACGATGCTAATGCATCAAGGCGCGCATTCCTATTAAAGGTTTTATTTTTAAAATCAGCACAAAAGCTAAAGTTTAAAAAGACCATCCAATCCTATGGGGAAGGTGTTTACATGTCTGCTAAAATGTCGTTCAAAATCGTAGTTTCGGATCCAAAGACTGGGAAAGCTGAACAAATAGAAGTAAGCGGAGAACAAGCTCTTAGACTTATCGGGCATAGAATAGGCGACGTGATTGATGGCGCTCTCATCGGGAAACCCGGTATAAAGATTCAGATAAGAGGCGGCTCAGGTAGAGCTGGTGAACCAATGAGACCAGACATTCATGGAGCTAGGAAGAGCTACCTCCTACTCTCGGGACCCCCGGGCTACCATCCCAAGGAGAAAGGGGAGCGCAGGAGGAAATTTATCCGCGGGAACACGATCTCCGAGGACATTGTACAGATAAATGTGGTCGTAGTGCATGAGGAGTAAGCGCGCGCCATCTGACGCCCGCCATTAGTGCATGGTTATGGATTTTGTTCCTGGGGTGTGCCAGGAGCGCGAGCTTAGGCTACAAAGTATTTATAAGTGAGGGCTGCTTAGCTTACGTATATGTCTAAACCGGAGGACGAGTCTGAGGCAGCTGAGTTCCCACTTCCAGATAATGAAACTACACTCCTCTGCATAATTCAACAATTGCTCGGCTTCGATAGGGCAAGAGTATATTGCAGTGACGGTAAGGTGAGGCTGTGCCGCATTCCCGGGAAATATAAGAAGCGCATGTGGATGAGGGTTGGCGACGTTGTTCTCGTTGCCCCTTGGGATTTCCAGCCTGAACGCGGTGACATTATCTACAGATACACCTCCGGTGAGCTTCAGAAGCTGGAAAAGAGAGGTTTGCTGAGGGGGTTAAGGGACCTTCTCGGCTAGGCCTATTCCACGAGGCTGTTTTTAACTGTGTATGCTAGGTCGGAGGCAAGGTCTCTGGGCACACCTGAATACCTCTTGACTTCTACACCATTCCTTACTATGATCACCGTTGGAAGCCCCAAGACCTCAAACTTCTCTGCAACTTCCCTTTCCACATCGATATTTACCCTCACAAAGCAGACTGAATCATATTTTGCAAAGAGTTTGCTGACTTGTCTGAGTATGTCGTCAATGACTTTGCAGGGGACGCACCAGTCAGCATAAAAATCGATCACAACTACTTTTTTAGTTTCTAAAAGCTCCATCAAAGTATCTTTGGATACGTCCAAGAGCTTATTGCAAGTTGTGAGCATACTCGTCTTATGCGTTTCAACGGCCTAATTTATTTATCTAAGCTTATGCTAATGAAAAATTGCTAGGAAAAATGGGTACTTACCTAACTCCCCTGGTCAGACCTAAAGGCACTGAGCTGTCGAGGCTTAAGGGTAGGGTACTTGCTGTTGATACTTTTAATTCTGTTTACCAGTTCTTGGCACTTATCCGGGATAGATACGGGAGACCTCTGACAAACTCGAGGGGGAAGGTTACTTCTCACTTGACCGGGCTTGTGTCGAGGTACTCTAGGCTCGCGTTCGAGTACAATATGTTATTTATCTTTGTCTTTGATGGCCCGCCGCATCCCCTCAAGAGGAATGAGCTGGAGAAAAGGAGAGCTCTGCGCGAAAAAGCCAGGCAAGAATATTTCGAGCTCCTGAGGAAAGGTGACCTAGAAAAAGCCTTTTCGAAAGCAGTGGTTTCAGCCTCTATTGATGAGTGGATAGTTGAGAGCTCTAAAAAGCTTCTAGAGTTGATGGGGTTCCCCACTGTCCAGGCACCTTACGACGCTGAGGCGCAGGCAGCGTTTCTGGTCAAGAGAGGAGATGCCTGGGCTGTTAGCTCAATGGACTGGGATTCCCTCCTCTACGGCTCTCCTAGGCTAGTCAGGTATGTAACCCTTACAGGCTTCGAGTGGCTGCCCTCAAGGATGATAGCAAGGAGGCTTAAGCCTGAAATAATCGAGCTGGAAGACTTGCTTCGTGTGCTCAAGATTTCGCTTCCACAGCTCGTGGATCTTGCCATTCTAATTGGAACAGACTACAACGAGGGGGTCTATGGACTAGGTCCTAAGCGTGCTTTGTCCCTTATAAGGAAGTACGGGTCCCTTGAGAGGTTACCCTTAAATCTAAGGAGGATGCTTCCTGATAATTATGAGGAGATCAGGGAGCTTTTCTTGAACCCTCCCGTAACCACGAATTACAGTGTAGAATTCGGCCGGATAAATGAGGAGGGATTGAGAGAATTTTTAGTTGACGAGAACAATTTTTCGCCGGAGAAGGTGGAGACTTATATTAAGAGATTAAGGTCGGCTTTCCATAGGAGGTTTCAAAGCACGCTCAGCGCGTACCTGTAAATCTTTTTAAATTTAATATTTTCTATATAGCACACTTACTAGAGTTTCCATCCCGCCCCCCAGAGACCGCTTCATCCGGGATCCTGTAACCAGGAAAATGCGCAGGTAGAGGAGGGCTATGAAGGAACTTGTCAATGAGGAAAACTTGCCAAATACTCAACTAATCAGCATGCCACTTGTGCTCACGGGAAATCTATCCCTTCTTCTCACGAAAATTTAAATCCTTGCAACTCCTATCTCTACGAATGTGAAACGCTAAATTATTTTACGGATTCAAAATTATTTAGCTCATGGCGTTATTCAGGGACCTGGTAAAGGTGGCAAGCCAGGTTACGCAAGTATCGGGTAAAAAGGAGAAGGTAAGACTTCTAGCGGAATTTCTTGAAAAACTTTCGCTTGACGAGGTGGCTATCGCGGCTAGGTTTCTTGCAGGCGAGGTTTTTCCAGAGTATGATATGAGGGAGCTCGGTGTGGGATACTCGTTACTCAAGCAAGCATACGGTGTGGTCAGTCACAAATCTATTTTGCCGATAAGTATAGAGCCTTTGAGCATTACTGAGGTTTATCGCACTTTAGAGAGAATAGCGAACGTAGCAGGTGGAGGCAGCAAGAATAAGAAAATTAAGCTTCTCCAATATCTTTTCTCAAGGATGGATGCGAGTGAAATAGATTTTTTGCTTCGAGTGCTGTTTGGCGAGGTTCGCATAGGTGCAAGCAAGGGACTATTACTCGAAGCGGCTTCTAAGATTGCTGGTGTCCCAATTAGCGATGTGCTGCATGCATATATGGTGCTTAGCGATGTGGGAGATGTAGTCCTAGTGGCGCGCGAGAACCCTCCCCTTTTAGGGAGGGCAGAGCTTAGACTTTTTCACCCAGTAAAACCTATGCTTGCAGACATGGCTTACAGCGTGGATGCCCTCTTTCAAGAACACGGGAGCCCCCTGTATCTCGAGTACAAGTATGATGGTATACGCGTCCAGATACACATTAATGAGGAAAGAGTTGAGGTTTTTTCTAGGCGGCTTAACAGGATAACAGAGTTTGTGCCAGACGTTGTGGAGAAAGTGAGGGTAAACGTCAAAGCAGAAAAAGCTATTCTCGATGGCGAGGCTTTGGCCATCATCGGGGGTAAACCCGTGGCCTTTCAAGACCTTTTAAAGAGAGTTAGGAGAAAAAACGAAAGAGAAAAATTCTTCCGCGAGCTTCCCTTTCAGCTTCACTTGTTCGATGTTATATACCTTAATGGGAGAACACTCGTGAAGGAGCCCTATACTTCTAGGAGGAATATTTTGCAGGAGATAGTCGTAGATGATGAGATTCTTGCCAAGTTGAAAGCCGTATACAATAAGGAGGAGGCGCAAAGGTTTTACGAGGAGGCACTTAAAGAGAAACACGAGGGCATAATGTCGAAGCGTGCAACTTCACTCTATAAGCCTGGAATAAGGGGTAGCGACTGGCTCAAGCTTAAATCCTATGACACAATTGACTGTGTCATAATTGCTGCTGAATGGGGTCATGGTAGGAGGAGGGGATGGCTCAGCAACTATCATTTGGGGGTCTTCGACGAGAAAAGTGGAAAGTTTCTTTCCGTAGGAAAAACTTTCAAGGGGCTAGGTGATGCGGAGTTCGAGGAGATGACCAGGAGACTTCTCCAGCTAAAGATCTGGGAGGATAGCTACACTGTTTATGTAAAGCCTGCAATAGTTGTTGAGGTTGACTACAGCGAGATACAGAGGAGCAAGAGGTATCCGTCGGGCTTTGCGCTTCGATTTGCACGTATAAGGAGAATACGCTTCGACAAGCAGCCCGAAGACGCAACCACTCTAAGCGAGCTTAAAAGAAGGTACCTTGAAAGGGCTCTACAAAAGACTAGAGAGGGCGAAGAGGTGTAACTTTTTGGCGCGCTTGAAAAGGAGTTCTCCCTTCCTCCTTTCAAAATGCAGGCGCGATTTAAGCGAAAAACGTTATAGGGGCACCTGGCGTTGTGCCGCGCGCAGGGTCAAGGCTGGGGGGCGGCGTGCGCATCGTGACACTGAGCGCCTGGTCCCAGCTCCTTTTGGAGCTGCAAGTGATCCCCACCGCTACGGTGGCGGGGTGAGTGGGACCCAGGTATTGGTTGAACGCTGCGATAGGCGCGCGCTAACATGTGGGGTCAGCGCAGGCTGATGCTGAGGCTTGCTACGAAGAAATGCACGCTACACAAAGTGGAGATCGTGAGGGAGCCCAGGGGTCTGGTCACTTGCCCCTACGGGTACACATTGCACGCGGACGTGAACGATGGCTTGGGTGTAATGGCTAGGGGGCTTGAGGCGCTGAGCATAGAAGTACAGCTGCCAAGGCAAATCGGGGTACTCAGCTTCCTAGCTACACCCTCAAGAGTAAAACCTATAAAACCATAACCCCGCGAAAAGGCGGGGCAACAGGTGACACGCACTGACCTACGTATAATGCCTGTAGCTGATGAAAGCCTTGGGGTAAGGTCAATGGCTCTATATGCAGAAATAGCAGACTTAAGGATACTTTTCGACGCCTCTGCATCTCTTGGTCCTCGCAGATATGGTTTACCCCCTCATCCCGAGGAGTTCAGAGCACTGTGGAAAACCAGGGTGAGAATACTGGAAAGAGCTTCTCAAGCGGACATAATCACGGTGTCGCATTATCACAGGGACCATTTTACTCCGCCCTTCGCTTCTCTCTATGAATGCACCGGCGAAAATGAATACTTGGAAATATATTCCGGGAAGATTGTCATAGCTAAGGACCCCTCGAAGAAAATAAATTTCTCCCAGAAAAAGAGGGCAGCATTATTCTTGAATGCCATCAAGAATAAGGCAAAGGAAATTCACCTCGTTAATGATGCTATACTTAGCTTTGGAGATGTAAGAATAGAAAGCTTCCTGGCGCCTCATGGAGAAGAACTGGGCTATGTGCTATGTTTTGTTGTTTACCTAGAAGATAGGGCTGTGCTGGCCTTCCTGCCAGACGTTCAAGGACCTTTCAGCAACGAGGTTTTAGAAAAAATAGTAAAGCTAGAGCCTGCATTAGTCATCGTAGGAGGGCCTCCCACCTATCTTTCAGAAAAGAAAGTGTCAAGCAGAGCCGTTGAGAAGGGAATGAAAAACCTTTCAAGACTATTCGGTCTCTTGGATGAGAAGAGCGAAATAATTGTTTCTCATCACTTGTTAAGAGACCCTGACTGGAGAGAAAAACTGATAGGCTATGGAGTTATCGAGAATAAGATAAAAACTTATAGTGACATTCTCGGAGTACCGTACACTGGTTTAGAAGCATACAGGAAGCTTCTATTTAACAATGAGACGCCGCCCAGTAATTACGAAGAAGTTCTGCAGAAGTTGAAGAGTGAACACGTGAAATGCGACAAACTTTTTCAGGTTTTAGAGTAGTCTAGGTGCATCCATAGAGAAATGTAACTCAAAAATAGAAGTGCATCCTCTGGAGCGCACTAATCTAAAAGCATCTTTAAGTATAGTTCTGGGTCAAACTCTTTGAGGTCATTTACTCCTGGTCCAACTCCAGCGAAGAGTATCGGTTTCCGCGTTACATATATGATTGAGAGCGCTGCTCCTCCCTTAGTGTCTGCGTCGAACTTCGTTAGTATAGAGCCGTCAAACCCCACTTCGCTGTGGAACGTCTTCGCCTGCTCAACTGCATCATTGCCTACAAGCGCGTCTCCAACAAATATCCTTAGATCAGGCTGTGCCACTCTGATTATCTTCTTCATCTCATCCATCAAGTTCTTCTTTGTGTGCATTCTGCCAGCGGTATCGATTAGGATCACTTGTGAGGCACCTCTTTCACCTCTTTTGATAGCTTCATAAGCAACCGCCGCCGGGTCCGCGTTATAGCCTAGTGACACAACATCTACACCGATTCTAGAGCCCCACTGGTGAGCTTGCTCTATCGCGCCAGCTCTAAAGGTGTCAGCAGCCGCGATAGCTACCCTGTAGCCTTTTTGTTTAAAGAGATAAGCTAGCTTCGCAACAGTCGTTGTTTTGCCGTGCCCGTTGGGACCAAGGAAGACGACGGCAAAGTATCCTTTTTGCTGTATTCCTGCGTGGGCTGATTGCCATAGGTCAATTTTGCCTGTCGAGGAGAAGATTTCTTTAAGCAGATTTCGAAGCTCGCCTAGGATAACCTCTTTTTTGTTTTCCAGCCTACTCACCCTCCTGCCTGAAATGCGGCTGGAAAGTTCTTTAAATACTGATTCTGCAACCTCGAGGGCTACCCCTTCTTCAACAAGTTTAAGTAAGTATGCAGAAGAAACTTGTTCCACAGCTCTTGAGTCGAGCTCCGTGTATGCTAGTTCCTCTATGAAAGCCTTCAAAACGTTTCCTAAGCCGAAACTTGGCATCCCGCGCATCTACCCAGTAAGTCATTTAGTCGCCTTAATCAAGCCTTCTATTTCTCTTATCCTCAATGCAATTTTATTTAAGTCATTTACTCTTTTTTCGATTAGCTGGTTCAGTTCTTCTTTTCGCTTGTTTAGAAAATCTAAAGTTTCATCGAAAGTTTTTTCAACTAGGATGTCTCGCGCTATGGCTACGAGATATTTTTCTTGTTTTTTTACGTTAGCCCTAATGTAGATGCCGGAGGAGACCGGAACCAGTATCTCCTTTGCTTCCTCTAAGGTACTGATGTTTTTAAGCGCTAGTATCGCTGCATCTACCTCTGCGAGAAGGCTCTGTGCAAGTGTTATTTCTTTCTCCAGCTCTTCAGCAACCTGGGCTAGAAGCCCATACTCCTCAGCCAGCTTCTCCTTACTTACTTGCGACAGCGCGCGCCACCGTGCTACCCCGCCTTATCGCAGGGTTATGGGTTTTACTCTGCTTGGTGTAGCTATAAAGCTTTTCGTTGTGATGCACTCCGGTGGCTGCACTTCCAAACCCAAGGCGCTCAGCTCTGCGCGCGGCTGTGAGGGAGGGCTCGGGACCTGAAGACGTGGAGGCTCGGCCCCAAAGCAACCCGGCTAAGAATTTGAAAGCCATATACAGGTGGCAATATGAAAAATGTTAGGAATATGCATGAAAAAGTAAAAATTTATCATAAATCTTAGTCAACAATAAAGATTATTAAAGGCGCACTAGCGTGCTACTTGCGACAAAGATATTCACCTTACTAGTAGGCAATTATTTTATCCGTTTGTGCTAGTTCCTTTATGTACTCGTCTTTTACCTCTTCTAGTGAGACTTCCTTAATCTCGGAAATTTGTATGTGGCTCCTCATCAGCTTGTGCCTTGAGCCAAGGATACTGTAGACTTTTTCTTTAGCCTCGTCCTCGCTCAGCCCCCTTACATACAACCTAAATTTTCTTTTCTCCCCCAGTCTCAGGCGCATTATCCCCCTTACCTCGAAGGTTTTCACTTCGCCCATACCCCTCAGCACAATCAAGTCAAGACAAAGTTAATATTAGTTTTGTTTCAAGCGCTTGCTATTCGTGACTATTTTGAGAGTTTCCTATGTAGCTACTACTGTATCACGCCCGAGAACTTGCTTCTAAATAAGTGCGCAGCAGCACGCCACATAGCAGAGATTTTGATAGATATATTAGGTTTTAACTGGAACCCTTCCTGTGTTTCCCAGATATGATCTCCCTGGTTGGGGTGAAAATTAGGATTTAAATTTTTCTAAGCTGTTATAGCTCCTGGTGGACCGGCCGGGATTCGAACCCGGGACCTCCGCCGCTCTCGGAACCCCTATATGGATCCTTGCAAAGGCGGCTTAAGGTAACCGCTGTATCCTCCCACTAGACGACCGGCCCTGGCTCTAAAAGGTATAGGGGAGGTTTTAAAAGTTTTGCCCTACCTAGAACGAGTCCTTCTCTAGAGTACGGGTTTATTTTGGGAGGTGATATACTTTCAGGCTTATTCTCGGAAACCATTTCATGTTTTTGCTACGTTACTAATACGAGGTTCATATGTTGGATAAAGGAAGTGATAGCTTTTTCGTGAAAAGAGATGAACCACGATTAATGGTGGAGACTGTGAAAAAAAGTGCCGTGCTGTTCATAGGTAATGATGAGGACTCTAAAAAGCTCCTAGAAGATCTCAGGACGTGGGGTGTCTATGATTTGTTAAAGATTGTAAATGTCTCGGCGAATGGTCTGCGTGGATGGCTTTTAGTAGAGTACGGGTCTGCAAGGACGCCTTTACTTGTTACCGATAGTGCTATTCTTACTGAATACGAAGAAATTAAAGATTACATAAAAAGCTCAGTTCTCTCCAGCAGGCAGTCAAAGTAGCTGAATGAAAAAACTAAATAACCTGAGTTTTTATTTGCCATAAGAGCATGAGTGCCGCCCAGGATGCTCCTAGCAGTGTTAAGCGCTCTTTGCTCTCCAGTTTTTTACCTTCCTACGTTTTTTATTCCTTAGCACTTTACTTGGTTTTCGGTTTAGCTCTAGGCATTGAAAACTTGCTTTATTTTCTTACTCTTGAGCACTTCCTTAGGTCTATACTATGGATTCTACCTGCTTATGTCGCTAATGCCTCACCGGTGGTTGTTGGAAAAGTTCTCTTGTCCAGGAATAGGAAACTGCACCCGATGGACTTCGAGAAGCACTTTATCGATGGCAGAAGCATTTTCGGTAAGAACAAAACATTCGAAGGATTCGTCTTCGGGTTTGCCGCTGGCTCTTCAACTGCCCTGCTCCTTCACCTTCTAGGGCTCCATAACGCTACTGAGGGGGGCCTGCTCGCGCTAGGTGCCTTATTTGGGGATTTAGCTGGTGCTTTTATAAAACGCAGAATGGGCTTAGAGCCTGGGGATCCCGCGTGGATCCTTGATCAGGTAGACTTCCTCATAGGCTCATTAATAACTAGGATGGTTTTCCTCGGATTGCCACCGCCAGGCTTCGTGTTCATTATTCTCATGGTCACTCCGCTTATACACATGTTCACCAATATACTGGCTTACCTCTTAAGGTTGAAGAATGTTCCCTGGTGAGGTTTTTGACTGCTTAGAATTGTGCATAGGAAAATTCAAGCAGAACTGGTTTCATGAACTTGCTTCTGCTGCCCCGAACCACTTATACCCTGGCGCGCTACTGAGAAAAATGCGCGATAGATTTAACCGGCGGGGTTAGCTATTAGCACCAGTGAATCTATGACAAGCATAGTAGGACTTAGTGAATTAATGAAGAAGTATACGCAAGAGTTCTCTGACGCTATATCTAGAAAGGATTACGATGGAGCTATTGCAATGGCGTTAAACGTGCTGGAAAAGCTTATCAGTATTGCTCGTGGCGAAGTTCTAGGCGTCATTGTTGATCCCACAGTTAGGTCGCTAGCTGATAACTATATTGCAGGATACGAAAAGACCCTCTCTTACACGAGAGGGGTTTTGGAGGGGTTAAAGTATGTAAGTCCGCTCTATGCCTACGGAGAGAAAGAGCAGCTGATTCAGCTACTTGCCAGCTCTGTTTCGGAGCTTTTTTCGTTCATAATGGGAGCACTTATAATTGTGGCTTCACTTTCTCCTCCAGTTCGCGAGGAAGGACTAGGCGTAGTGTAGGTTTTGCGCGCTAAGGTTCACAATGACCCAATTTTTGGGCTCCGACAAACGTCGAATTCTTCCCATGCCTCGGGGAAAGCGCGGCTGAAAAAAATTTGGCTTCAAGCGGGAAGGCGCTAAACGGGGAGTTCCTCTCCCAGCGCGCTGTAGGTTTTGCAGACTTTAAGGTATCTCTCTTGGTCGTTTGATCTCTAGAATTTCGATCTCCATTCCTGGGAGAATGTTTAATCTGTCTCTAATCTCTTTGGGTATTGTAAATTGTCTGGAGTCCGTAAAACGGGTCTTGAGCAGCCTCACCAGAAAGTTGACTGTTTGCTCCCCCCTGCGTAAAACTATTTCTGCGTATTCAAGGTTCTGTATCCCTAAAGCTCTCACCAGCTGTGCGGGGATTAGGACCTGGTTATTAGAGTATACTTTCACCTTGTATGGGAGGGATGTTATGCTTAGTCCACGGGCGCCCCTTCTTCCCCTGGATAACATTCGACTTTAACACCTATGCTTAATTAAGAAATTACACAAATTAATATTTTTTTATTTTCAAAAATTCAAAGTCCATGGCGAAAAGGGCCATCTCCCAGAATTATAGTGTCATCTAATCCTTTAATGCTCCTCCGGTCTCTATGAACTGCGAGAATGCTCTTCCAAAGGCGTGCCGTAAGCACACCAAAGCACGTGCTCCCAGTAAACAACAGTTCACGAGGGGATCATAAGCGACGAATCAATAAGCTGGAAGACCTCTTCTCCGATAACCACAAGCTTTACTGCAGCAACTACTCGCGGGGAAAGTTTCTACTACGCACATAAAGTTTTTAAAGGGAATATTGTTGAAGGCTCTTGAGGACGTGTGGTCGCAAAAGCAGATATTGAGAGGAAAGTGAAAAGCCTTTTCAAGGATGCTGAGATAGAAGTTAAAGTTAATGAAAAAAGTGTTAAGTTAGCAATTGAGGGGGTTGGCGAAGAGCCGAATTCTCTTTTTGCAAAGCTTGGAGACTTAGTTTCCGGCATAGCCAAGCTTGCCGGCGCCAAAGGTGCGGACGTGATAGTAAGCATTCAGGGCGCAGCTTACGGCGTTGAGGTTGAAATTTATTAGTTTTATCCTTGGTTCATTACCTTCTATCTTTTAAAGACATTTACTTGTTTCTTTCCTTAAGTATTCGATCCTTGATTCCATTATTTTAACAAGCTTTAAGTCGGAGGTAGTTTTCTGGTCCAGAGGTCCAAGCTTGTCTAGGCACTTGCCAGTTGTACAGGAAAGCATTAGCGCCCAAAGCCTGGAGACTATCTCTGGCTGATACCCACCGCCGCCCGTAAGTAGCACGGGTACTCCTTTTGATGCATAGTTGGATAATAATAGTGAGAATGCATAGTAAGAATTGTCAGTTAGCCTTAACCCAACAAGTGGATCGTTCAGGTATGCATCACAGCCAGCTTGAACAATTATGAACTCGGGATTATACCTCTCCAGTATCTCTCCAATGAACTTTAACACCAATTCATAAACATCGTCGCCGCTTGGAAAGGGCATGGGAATGTTTATGTTTCTGCAGCTGCCTTCTCCCTCACCCAGCTCATCTATCCAACCGGTGCCTGGGTAGAAGCCATACCCATAGCCGTGGCTACTTATTTTCAAAACCCGGTCTCTATAGAGTATATCCTGTGTTCCGTCCCCATGATGGGCATCGATGTCTATTATGGCTAGCTTTTTGACCCCTCTTCTTAATAGGTATCTAGCTGCAATAGCTAAATCGTTGAATACGCAAAATCCACCAGCAGAAGCTTTCCTGGCGTGATGGAAGCCTCCCTGCGGATTAAATCCGACTCCCCTGTTTAAGCGAAGGAACTCTGCTAGAGTGAGTGTGCCTGAAACAGCTAATAGAGCTTTCTCATAAACGCCTGGAAAAGCAGGAGTATCCCCGTAATCTAGGAGCCCTCTCCCCCTTTCAGACATTTCCTTTACAAAGTTAACATAGCTTTCTTCATGTGCAAGGAGTAGAACTTCCTCTGGGTAGTAGTTTACGCTCATAATCTGCGTCGGAATTTGAGACATGAGAATTGGCAGATACCTGTTGATGAAGATTTTCCTGGCTTTAATCCATATATCCCTTAGTGTGGGTGGAGTAAAGGATAGTTCCTCGTAGTCTTTGTGCCACGCGATACTGAGAGACATAGTTTCATGCCTCAACGTCATCGAGAAATATTTTTATACTTCGAATTATTAAAAGCGTACGACACGAGAGATGAGAAGCGAGTTTTATGAAGTTAGATGGCATGGACGTGGAGGCCAAGGCGTAGTGACTAGCAGTGAGCTTTTAGCGCTGGCAGCTCTTAAGGAGGGGAAGTATGTTTATCATGCCCCAGAGTTCGGGCCGGAGAGGAGGGGTGCGCCCGTGAGGGCTTACACACGAGTAAGCCACTCGCCATTAGAACTCCATTCAGGCATATATGAGCCGGATATAGTAGTCGTAATTGACCCCTCAATGCAGAACGAGCCATCAATCCTCGCCGGTATCAAAAGGGATGGGCTATTGATTTTGAATGCTAAGGTTCCAAGCGAAAAAATCACTGAGTATGCCAAGAGCCATGGAATTAGCCTCTGGTTTGTGGATGCTTACTCAATAGCAATGGAAGTATTTGGGCGCCCATTCTACAACACACCTATGCTGGGCGCTTTGGTGAGGGCAAGCAACTTAGTATCTCTTGATTCCGTACTCTCTGTTGTTTCTGAACGCTTTTCCAAGGACAGCAAGCTAGCGCAACTAAACATTCTTGCCATTAAGCGCGCATATGAAGAGGTGAGAAGGCACGAGTAAGAATGCAGGTTTCATTCTTAAAAATTGGAGGGAGATGCCTCCCGGCGGTATCATCTCAGAGCCGAAAACAAGCCTATACAATAAGACTGGCAACTGGCGTGCCCTGAAACCTATCTTGCACGAAGAGAAATGCATAAGATGTCTGCTCTGCTGGGTCCACTGCCCTGAACCAGCAATTAATCGTCACGACAAGGACACCGTTTCCATCAACTATGACTATTGCAAAGGTTGTGGAATCTGTTCAAATGTTTGTCCCGTTCACGCAATTGAGATGGTGGCGGAGGGATGAGCGGAAAACTTGTAGGGATGAATGGTAATAGAGCTGTCGCTTATGCTGTGAAACAGGCAAAGGTAGATGTTATCAGCGCTTATCCCATCACCCCTCAAACAGTCATTGTTGAGACTCTTGCGGACTACGTAAACAACGGGGAGATAGATGCCGCCTTCATCCCAGTCGAGAGCGAACATACCGCATTATCAGCAGCTATTGGCGCCTCTCTGGCAGGTGCTAGGGTATTTACAGCTACTTCTAGCCAAGGGCTAGCGTTAATGTACGAGATTCTGTGGATTGCAGCGGGATTAAGAGCTCCTATAGTTATGGCAATAGGAAATCGCGCCCTTTCCCCAAACATCAACATTCACTGTAGCCATGACGACGCTTACGCCGCACGCGATACCGGGTGGCTACAATTTTTCGCCGAAAACGTGCAGGAAGCGTACGATTTGACCTTGATGGCGTTCAGGATCGCAGAAGATGAACGCGTCCTCCTGCCAGTAATCGTTAATCTTGACGGCTTTATACTCACTCATGCATTGGAGGGACTTTACGTGCTTGACGACGGGGAAGTTGATCGATTTCTGCCGCCGAGGAGACCTGTTAATCCTATAGACCCGGAGAATCCAAAGACTTACGGACCTCTGGACTTCGCTGACTGGTATATGGAGCATAAAAGGTTGCAGTACGAGGTATACCCCAAGATAAGCTCAATAATCAGAGAGGTTTTCACCGAGTATGAGAAATGCAGCGGAAGACGATACGTGCCGGTAAAGACGTTTAACTCTGAGGACACTGACAAGGCTATTGTCATTCTAGGCTCTTCTGCCGGGACAGCAAGATACGCGGCTAGAAAATTAAAGGAAAAGGGTTTAGATTTGGCAGTAATTAGCCTAACACAGTTCAGGCCCTTCCCACTTAAAGAGCTTAGATCGATTTTAGAGAAGTTTGACGTAGTGGCAGTTCTCGACAGAAGCGTCAGCTTTGGTAGTCCGGGAAACCAGCTATTCATGGATATTGCAACATCACTTTATAGTTCAAGAAAGAGACCTCTTCTCTTCAATGTTGTCTACGGTTTAGGTGGACGTGACTTTACGATCTATCACGTTGAGAAGATTTATGAGATAATGGAGGAAGTTCGGAGGAGGGGTGAGGCCCCTGAAGAAAGTATTTGGGTGGGACTAAGGGAGACATGAGGTGGTATGCATGGGCGCTAGAGCTACGGGTATTAGGACTTTGAAAGAGATTCCCCTCGAAGAACAATTTGCGCCAGGTCATAGGCTGTGTGCTGGTTGTGGTATACCGCAACTCGTGAGACTCACCTTAAAAGCAGTCCCGGATCCAAAAGTTGTGGTTAATGCTACTGGCTGCCTGGAAGTCGCGACAACAATATTTCCGTACACGAGTTGGGGCGTGCCATGGGTCCACGTGGCCTTTGAAAATGCAGCCGCAGTGGCAAGTGGCATTGAGGCGGCCTTCAATATACTTTCAAAGAAGTATGGAGTGAGGAAGCCGAAAGTTATTGCTTTCGGAGGTGATGGTGGAACATTCGATATTGGTTTTCAGGCGCTTTCCGGTGCCCTGGAGAGGGGACACGACTTCATCTACATTTGCTACGATAATGAGGCCTACATGAATACTGGCATTCAGCGTAGCGGCGCAACACCGAGAGGAGCCTCTACAACTACTAGCCCGGCAGGAAAGGTAATTCCAGGGAAAATGGAGCGGAAAAAGAATTTAATCGAAATAGCTATTGCACATGGGGTTAGGTATGCAGCGACGCTAAACCCCGCCTTTCCAATAGACATGTATAATAAGATTGCGAAGGCGGCGAGCATTTCTGGCCCCACAGTTCTTCACTATTTCAGCCCGTGCCCTACTGGCTGGTACTTTGACCCGTCCAAAAGCATAGAGGTTGCAAGATTAGCTGTGCAGACGCGGATATGGCCGCTCTACGAATATGAAGATGGTAAAATAAGGATTACAGTTCCCGTTAAAGAGGCAAAGCCTGTAGAGGATTACTTCAAGCTGCAGGGGAGATTCAGACACTTGCTAGAGCCCGAGAACAAGTGGCTACTGGACGAGATTAAACGCGATATAGAGGAAAACTGGAACAGACTACTTAGATTAGCCGAGCAAAAGTAACTATATTCTGAGATATACCTTTTTATTTCTTCGGATGAAAGATTTTCAGAGGGCAAATGATTAGCGAGGAGCTCGGGTCGATTTACAAGTCTATGTGTCCCAATTGTGGTCGTGACATCAGCGACTTTCGCCTAGCAAATAAAATTCCCTGCAAGAACTGTTTGCCAGATGAAAGCCTTCGGAAGCTTCTAAGAGCAAAGAGGGGGGGAGAGCTAGACAATAAGCACGGAGACTACTTCCTCCCACACTTAGAGCAAATTATTAAGGTGCTTGATGCTTACGGAACAAAAAAGGACTTAGAAAAACTCTACCTCATAGAGAGAAGATTAGCAGAGTTTCAGGAATTCTTTTCCCAGGGACTGGGAAGCAGTCCTTGGAGTGCCCAGAGAACATGGGCTAGAAGAGTTTTTATGGGAAAGAGCTTTGTTATTCTTGCACCCACGGGGGTTGGAAAAACAGTTTTCGGCACCCTTATGGCTTTATTTCTTTCAAGAGAGGGCAAAAAGTCATATTTGATTTTGCCTACATCAGTGTTGGCGTCTCAAGTCTACCAAAAAGCGATAACGTTTGCATCAAAGCTTAATTTAAACCCTGATGAGATACTTCTATACCACGGTAACCTTCCTAAAAATGTAAAGGAAAATGTCGTGGGTAGGATTCGGAGCAATGAGTTCTCTATTCTTATTACTACCTCACAATTCTTGTCCAGGAATTTTGATAAACTTGAAGGTAAAAAATTTGATTTCATTTTTGTAGATGACGTTGACAGCATAATCAAATCCTCTAAGAATATCGATAAAATCTTCATATTGTTAGGTTTCTCCCAAGGTGATATAGAATTAGCTCTTGAGGCGGTAAGAGAATCGTTGAAGCTTGGCCGTCAACTACGTAATGGTAGTGCCTCCGACGAGACGAGAGCTTTAGTTGAACAGCTGCAAACGAGAATAAAGGAGGTAGTCGGCATGCGTAAGCACGGAGTCTTAGTGGTGTCTACGGCTACTGGGCGGCCGCGAGGCGCTAGAATTAGGCTTTTCAGGGAACTTTTGGGTTTTGAAATAGGGTCTCGCAGTGAATTTCTAAGAAACCTAGTTGATGCCTTCGTAATAGTAGATGGAGGTAAAATTATTGAGAAAACTGTTGAACTCGCATCGAGGCTTGGAAGCGGTGGACTTATATTTGTGCCTATAGGGTCTTCTGAAGACCTTATAACGTCGCTTGCGAATGCCCTCGAATCAGCCGGTATTAGGGTTGGCTTAATGCATGGAAAACGTAAGAATAAGTCGGCACTCAAAGACTTCGAGGCTGGAAGCGTTGATGTACTGATAGGGGTTGCAAGCTACTATGGAACACTTGTCAGGGGTCTCGACCTACCTCACGTGGTAAAGTACGTTCTTTTCGTTGGTATACCACACTTCAAATTCTCCCTGGATCTAAGTGATGTTACACCGCTACGTCTGATACAAATAGCTTCTAACGTTAGAAACGTAGCTACCAAAGAGGATCAAGCATCTCTAGATCGCCTGGTCGTCTATATTAGGGAGGCACTGCAAAACATGGAGCCTGGAGAATACATGGCTTTTACAAAATGCCTGGCTGAAAACTCGTGTACAGGAAGGTTCACAAGAGTGGCTGGAAGAGTGTACTTATTGAGGAGGATAGTTGAGAAGTATCTTTCGTCTCCCGAGTGCTTGGATAGGCTTGCTAAGGAAACTTCTCTGACAGTCATCAAGGACGGCGAATCTTTAAAACTGCTGCTTCCAGACGTTTTGACCTATATTCAAGCCTCGGGCAGGGCTTCACGCCTATACGCAAGGGGAATTTCGAGAGGCCTCTCAATAATCATATGCGACGATGAGCTGTTTCTAGAAAAGTTCAAGAAGTTCTCGAGGTACTATGACATTGAATGGAAATCCTTAGATGAGATTGACTTGGACCAGTTAATTAAAGAAATTACCCGCGAGAGGCATATTATTAGAGAAATCCTAGAGGGCAAGATTCCTGCCGAGCTCAAGGCTGACCTCGTGAAATCGGTATTAGTTATCGTAGAGTCGCCAACTAAGGCCAAAACTATTGCTAGCTTCTTTGGAAAACCCAGCCGCAGAAGGCTTGGCCCAATCACATCTTACGAAGTCTCCTACTCAGGTTACATACTGAGCATTGCAGCCACGCAAGGACACGTCTTCGATCTAACCACACAATTGTACAGCTACGACTCCGCGAGAGACTTCTACGGAGTCCTAGTTTTCAAGAACAACTCACAGATAACCTTTACGCCAGTCTTCACCACAATAAAGAGGTGCATCAAATGCGGAGAACAGTTCACCGATCCTCCCTTGCAAAGAATCTCTTTGCATGGCTCACTGCCAAATACGCCTGTACAACCCACTGTAACCGTCTGTCCAAAGTGTGGAAGCGACAAGATACTCGATAAGGCAGAAATCATTAGGGCACTTCGCGAGTTAGCAATGGAAGTGGAGGAAGTGATTATTGCTACGGACCCGGATACCGAGGGGGAGAAGATCGCTTGGGACATTTATCTTTCCCTGAGCCCTTATGTCAGAAGAATAAGGCGGGTCGAGTTCCATGAAGTTACGCGGAAAGCCTTTGAGGAGGCACTAAGTAATCCCAGGGACATAAATATCAACCTGGTTCACGCACAACTCGTTAGGAGAATAGAGGACAGATGGCTCGGCTTCTCTCTTAGTCAAGCCCTTCAGCGGGTGTATGGGCTATCTTGGTTATCCGCTGGTCGTGTTCAAACTCCCGTCCTTGGATGGATAATCTCTAACCATGAGGAATCCCTCAAGAGCAGAAAGTATGTCTTCCGCCTAACACTGAAAAATGTAAAGAACAGTGAAAAGCTCCGATTGCTAATTGACACAGTAAGGCTTGACGGTAAAAAGCCGAGAGCAATCGTAGAGGAAATAAAGGATGCTAGGGTTTTTGTACGCGAAGTGCAACGCTCAGAGAAATATGTTAATCCGCCACCCCCATTCACAACTGATACATTGCTGCGTGAGGCAAACACCATCTTAAAACTCGATGTGGAGAGAACGATGAAGCTGGCTCAGGACTTATTCGAGAGCGGTCTCATAACCTATCACAGAACAGACAGCACTAGGGTTTCTGACGCGGGATTAAGCATTGCGAAGAGCTACATTGGAGAGAGACTCTCTCCATCACTTTTTACGCCGAGAAGGTGGGGTGAGGGGGGCGCGCATGAGTGTATTCGCCCAACTCGTCCCTTGGATGTTGACGGGCTAATGCAGATGATACGCCAAGGAGTACTTCAGCTACAAATAACACTGACCCGTGATCACATCCGTCTGTATGACTTGATTTTTAGAAGATTCATTGCAAGCCAGATGCCACCGGCAAAAGTTTCAGAAGCCACTGTTGTGGTTTCCGGCCCTTACTTCGAGAAGCAATTTACATTCATCAAAGAAACTATAGAGGAGGGATTTGCTAAAGTGATGCCTATCAGGACAGTGTTTATGGCAGTAGAGGGAGAGTATATTGTTGAAGATGCCACCTATAAGAAGGTGGCAACGGTTCCGCTCTACACTCAGGCTGATGTTATCAGACTGATGAAAGAGAGGAACATCGGAAGACCGTCCACATATTCGAAGATAATTAAGACTCTCCTAGATAGGAACTACGTGATACCAGTCAAGGGCAGCAAGCTTGTTCCTACACGCCTTGGTAGAGACATCTTCCAGTACCTCTTGAACAACTTTAGTGATGTGATAAGCGAGAGAAAAACAGCGGAGGTTTTAGCCAAGATGGACCTAGTAGAGAGTGGCGAAGCAGATTACGTTGATGTTTTAAAAGAATTCTATATTGAGGTGCATGAGAAAATATGCTCTAAAGTCCGAGAGGCCTGTCCTTTACATTAATTTCATGCGGCTGACGCAAGGTGAGACCGCAGAACGTCTTAGGAGATTTTAGTGCACGCTAAAATTGCGGAGAAGCGATGTTAAGCAACCGTGCTAATCTTTCGTCTCCTTTTACCCTTTTAATTATATCTGCTACACGGGGATGAACATACTTCTCCCAGTCACCTCCCTCTGCAATTATCTTTCTGATACGTGTTCCCTCGAAAATTTCCCTGTTATAGAACGGTATCCCCTCTACCGGGAAGCCCTCCTCTTTGAAGAGTATCCGGGATAGCGGATCGTTTGTGTATACCTTGTCGAAGCACGGTGACCAGCTTACCACCAACTTGACCCATACTGAGTGTTCGTTGTCTGTATCCGGCACTACGCTTACAAGAACTCTGTCAATAAGATTTTCAGCTTTCAACACTGCGTATATCATTTCAAGACGCTCCCCTACAGTGAATGGATTCTTGAAGGTATGAGAGTACTGGGCACTACCAATTGCTAAAACTACCTCACTCTCTCTTTCAAGTATCCACCTCAACGCTTGTAAATGACCGTTATGGAATGGCTGAAAGCGTCCAAGGAATAAAGCACGTCTACACTTCACGTTTTTCTTTCAGGAACGCCCTAAATAAATTTGTTTTTTATGCAAGGAGAGGCGAGGCGCTGCTCGAGGGGATGGCACGTTTCCTTTCCCGGACGTATCTGCCGCGCATGCGTATTTCCTTCATTTTCCTAATCACGCACAAGGCTTTTTCTTCGCCTCTTTCCCCTCTGTAACCCTCTATGAATGAATTTAAGACTTCGTCCAGGAGTGATGGGTGGGTGCTCTCAATGGCCCTCGCAAAGAGATGTAGATCCACCCCTGCATCTTCATCACGGTTCGAGAAAAACCCTAGACCAAAATCGATTAGAAACGGTGTCTTACCCTCACTCAAGATTATGTTGCTTGTAGTTAAATCTCCGTGAATAATGCCGGCATTGTGGAGTAAACCCACTTGGCGTCCAACATTCTTAAAGACGTCCCGAAGTAAGTTGGGTGATGCTTTTTCCACGTATTCCTTTAATCTTTCTCCCCGAATAAAACTCGAGATGAGTATGCCTTCCTCTGGGTATACGAGCATCAAGCTTGGTACATTAACTCCTATAATTGTCGCCTTGCATAGAAGCTTTGCCTCTAGAACTGTTCTCTCATACCTCAGGATACGGTCAAGGTTTTCATCACGATAATTTTTCTTCAGTCGATATTTAACTACAACTTCTTGTCCACACATGTAGCCTCCTAACAGTATGGCTTCAGCACCTATTCCCAGTACTTTTTCGAAAGAAAAACCTGTCCAGTACCTGACGAAATCAATGACCTGGGCTATTTTTGTCTCCAAGGCACCTCTACCTCATCCATTCTCCAATAGGGCTGGATAGAACTCTTCTCGACAGGAATCCTTACGCCGTGCATGAATGCTAGCGCACCTGTATAAGCTATCATTGCACCATTATCACCGGCATACTCGGCTGGAACCGTGCTGAAAACTCCACCTCTGTCTTCAACCATCTTCCTGAGCTTCTCCACGAGGATCCTGCTTCTGGCAACTCCTCCTGTTAAAACCAGCTGTGATTTACCTGTATGTGCAAGCGCCCTCTCAGCAACTTCTACGAGCATGGAGTAGGACGTTTCGACAAGACTGTAACAGATGTCCTCTAAGCCGCATTCACCAGACTTATACAATTGGAGAGCTTGAGTTAGAAGACCTGAGTACGAGACGTCCTGCCCCTTTACAGTGTATGGTAAGAATATGTACCTTCTGCCCTTTAAGGCAAGTTCTTCGACCATCGGAACCCCAGGGAACCCTAAGCCCACTTCACGCGCGAAAGTGTCTAGACAGTTACCCAGCGGGATGTCCAGAGTTTCTCCGAACACCCTATACCGCCCCTCATTGAAAGTAGTAATGATCGTGTTCCCACCTGCTACGTAAACAAATACTGGGTCCCAGAACCCTGTGGTCAGCCTGGCAATTTCCAGGTGAGCAATGGAGTGATTAACTGGTACAAGAGGCTTTTCATATTTTAAAGCGAGATACCTCGCCAGGGTCGCTCCAACTCTTAAGCAAGGACCCATGCCCGGACCGAGCGCAACGGCAACAGCATCAATATCCTCTATCTTTAGATTTGCTCTTCTTAAGGCCTCATAGAGAATGTCTGGCGCCACTTTACTGTGGTGTTCAGCAGCCTCTGTTGGCTTAATACCGCCTGATCTAGGAATGTATGCGCGATTAACGTTGCTGAGTATGCTACCCGTATGAGAGGCTATCCCTACACCGAAGGTGTGCGCAGTAGACTCTATGCCTAGAACGACAGCCATTCCCGAGCACTAGACAAATTCTGTGTAGCCACATTTTCCACAGTGCCATCTCTCTGCTGGCTTTAAATGGTGAGCCATTATGGATCCGCATCTTGGACACTTCTTGTTCTTCAATTTAATAGTACCGGTTTTATAGTCATATTCGTAAAGTCCATGGATTTTTGGCATACTCCTATCCCTCCTTTTTAACTTCCTCCCGAATTAGTCCATTTCGTCTCAGGATATGCTTTGGTTCGTACATTTTTGCTGTCGTCTCGGCATCATATACATGTATAAGCACATCTGAAACTCTTTGTCCATACCTTGTGGAAATCTTCCTAACCACAATCACTCCCTGAGAACCTAGAACGCCTTGAAGCTGTGAAACGATCTCTTTCTTGGAGGGGGTCCCTGAGCCTTCATGAGTGATAGAGAAGAGTAGCTCGCGCCGACCAATCACCCTGTTAACCCGCTCATGCACAAGCTTTATCGAGCCAACACCCATCCGAGGCACCTCTCACCCCTATCCTCAACACAAATTTAAGTTTTTCTTGAAAATGTACAGACACAAGCGCTCCAGAGATTTATACTGTTCTAACCCAATAGTTGCTTATGCTACAAATATTTTCCAGAGAGAGAGAACGCATCGCTTGTTAGCCTATGGGTATACCTCGATTTTCACCCAGGCTTCAGCGGGTAGCCCTGGCGCATTTGCTAGACTGAGCCGCAGAAGACCTGGTTTAAGGTAGTCTTGTATACCTTTAAGTGTCCCATCATACTATGATGGCTTGCGCCCTGTGAATGTTACGCTGAGACATCGAGGTTACAGGGTTAGCGCACGCTATACAGCACCTTCCACATGCCCGCCACGAAAATCTTATAACCCTCTGAGTGTCTAAATCTTCAATGGCCGGGGTGGCCGAGTGGACTAAGGCGTCGGACCCGTAAGGGGGCGAGGCTGCAGTGGTCAACTAGCCTTAGATACCCGATCTATCCCGGGTTCGAATCCCGGCCCCGGCTCTAAATCCTCGCATGCTAAAGCCCTGATACAGATTAGTCCTGGGTTATGGTTTTATTTGTCTATGTATGCCTTCACGTATAACTATTTTATATGCTGTGTTGTTCTTTGCATATGGTGGATGCATTGAGGCGTAAGTTTGTGGTTGTGATGCCTTTTGATGTGTTTAAGGAGGATGCTTCTCTGGTTAAGAGGATAGTTGTCTCTGCGATGTTTACGTCTCATGATATCCGCAGGGACGTTTCTCTGGTTTTCATTTTGCATGGTATAAATGTGAAGGTCTCAGTTTCAGGTGAAAAAGCGAAGCACATACATGTAGATGAGTCTTCCTATATGGGTATTCATAGAAGGGTAGTCTCTGCGGTTGAAGAGGCGAAAGCAAGTGGGCTAAAGAAGTTCCCGCACTGGGGCTTTGTGATCGAGAAAGTCAAGAATACGGGTGCTGAGATGAGGGGGTACCTGGTCGCTACGAGGGGTAAAGAAATAACAGAAGTATTGAGGGGCATCGAGGATGAAATAACTCTCATTTTTTCACACAGTGTGCATGTTGATGGGGTTGAATCAGTCAAAATTTCTTCCTTGAAGAAGCCTGTCGATGTGTTGATCGCCCTGGCAAACATATTGTTGGATAGTTATAGCTACTGATGTCTCACCTGCGAGAAACCTTAACTGAGCTAAGCCTGTTGCTGCTTCGCCTTCCACTTCTTTGGGTAAGTTCCGGGTTCCATGAGCACATATCTCGGCTTTACAGCTATGCCCCTAGACTCGCTAAGCATTTTTCCTGAAGTCATTTCTGCTTTTCCCACCGCTACTAGTTCGTTTTTGAGCGTGAGGATTGCAACCTCTGCACCGACCTTTATGCCGCTTTCAAGCTTAACTATCCCTGGTACTGCTAAGGGTGCGCCGTGGCATATCGCATCGACAGCTGAATCTCTAATCCACACCTTAGGTAAGTGCTGGACGGCAAATTCCACTGGTAGAAACACCTCCCGCAAAAAGGTATCGATCCCCTCCTGTTTCCATATAAGGTAAGCATCTACTACGTCGTGTAGGGTTGCCAGATGATCTTCTTCCTTTAGAGACCCAGATCTTATCCTCCTGAGCTCCTGCATGTGTGCTCCGACGCCAAGGATTTCTCCAATGTCGTGGCAGAGTTTACGCATATAGGTTCCGGCTTCACACCATACCTGAAGGAGTGCCGTTCTGCCTGAGAATTCGAGGAGCTCTATGTCGTATATCCGCCTGATTCTTATAGTCCTTTTAACGGCACTGCGCAATGGTGGACGTTGATAAATCCTGCCCTTAAACAACCTGATAACATTCTCCAATCTTTCTTGGTCAACATCTCCGTGAAGACGCATGACGCAGACGTATTCCTTGTCCTCCTTTAACAGGACTGGTAGTATTCGAGTAGAGTGCCCTACGCTTATCGGTAAAATCCCGGAAACTTTCGGGTCAAGGGTTCCAGCATGCGCGATTTTTCCTATACCTAGTTGTCTCCTTAGCCATGCAACAACCTCATGGCTAGAGGGTCCAACCGGTTTATCCAGATTTATCACAGAGTATTTTAGTAAAATGTCTGGAGGTCTCTCCTCAGGTAACCATCCATAGGAAAAATCCGTCTCTTCCTCTGTTCTAAAGAGTACTTCGCGTTTCTGTAGTGTTGCAAGGTACTTTGCAGGCAAAGGCAGGCACCGAACATTAAATAAAGCTCGCTGAAAGTTCGGGCTTTACCCTCTCCCTCATATATTCGATCAGACCCGATTTTTCAAGGAGGGCGAGAACTTCCTCATCACTGGCTCCCTTGCTTATGCCTATCTTTTTATCTAAAGGCTCTAGGTGTTTGATGTTCGCTCTCCTCCTTTTAACTCCAGTTAAACTTTTCGGGCCTGTTACCAGGACATAATTATCATCTATGATATCCACTATGACGCACTTTGAGCCTGCTTCTCTTCCGCTTGTCTTCACACATATCCTTCCTACATCGTAAAGCTTCATAGCGTTAATCAAGGCATGAAAGTTAACATATTTTTTAAAAATTTTATGTATGCTTTTCCTGCTTGTGGACGAGTGCTCTGGACGAAAATAGATATATTTGCCTGCAGAAAAAGCTCAACTTGGTGGAGGATTATGAGCGAAGTTGCCCCCCAGATTAAAAATGCTATTGAGCTTCTAAAACAGATTGCTGATGACAGGGGTGTGCCCAGAAATATAAGGCGCGTGGCAACAGAGTCTATAGAGGTACTAATGAGTCCCGAAATGACTCCTGGACTAAAAGCTGCTACGGTGATTTCGAAGCTCGATGAAATTTCGATGGATCCAAACACCCCTCTCTTTGCGAGGACGAAGATTTGGCAGATAGTCTCCCTGCTCGAGCAAGTTAAAGACTAGCGCTTGACGGGAAGCGCTAAGGACTGCAGTGTTTACACAAATGCGTGTAAAGAATCTGGCGACCGGAAGTATTGTGTATGGTAAGCTACCAAGGGGATGCATGCTATGCCAGCAAGGCTTAAAAACCATCATTTTCCTGACCGGGCTCTGTCCCTGTAGCTGTTTCTACTGCCCATTGAGTGAGTACAGGAGGCAGAGGGACTTAATAATCGTGAATGAGACGGAGATAACAAATCCTTTCGAGTACTTCAAAAGGCTAGAAGCTGAGATTTTAAAGTCCGGTTCAAAAGGAGCTAGCTTAACAGGGGGAGACCCGCTTTTAAAGCACCAACTAGCAGTGCAGACTATTTCCTATCTTAAGGATCAATTTGGAGAGAAGTTTCACATACACATTTACACAACTGGGCTACTACTAAAGAGAGACAGACTTAAGGAACTGGCAGACGTGGGTCTAAACGAGCTTAGAATACATGCCCCGCTGGATAAGTTGGAGGAAGCCTTGAAGCTAGCGCGTGAATGGGGGGATAAACTAAGCGTTGGTCTAGAGTACCCAGCGCTGCCTCGCAGCAGGGACTTTCTTTTAAAGCTCCTAAACTTAGCGGAAAAATACGAAGTTGACTTTATCAACTTGAACCAGCTGGAATTTACCGAGTCAAATTCTCTGTCCTTACAGCTGCGCGGTTTTAAGCTGTCAAAGGATTATCGTGCAGCTGAGGGGAGCGAAGAGGCGGCTTTAGAATTAATCCGCTACGCAGAATCTGTTTCAGCTAATACAACTGTACACTATTGTCCAGTTAGAGTGAAAGACCACTTCCAAACAGGCCTACGCTTCTACAGGAATGCAAACCTCGTAGCCATGACTCATCAACTAGTCACCGAAGCTGGAACACTAATCGAGGTAATGTATGATGAGCTGGGGCCTTATTCCTCAAAGTACCGGCAATTCTACCCAGCTAAATACCTGCACCCACTCCTTATAGACCTTGTGAAAAAGGGGAAGATATTAGAAGAGGCTCCCTCCGTGCGTAAGCTCGTCCTGGAAGAAACACCCTTTAACCATCAAATGGTGCCGAGGACACGCGGTGGAACCTTCTAATGCTTCTCTAAATATTCCCCAGATAAAACAAAAGCAGTGAAAAATTATCCATGAATTCTGCGTGGTGCCGGGGCCGGGATTTGAACCCGGGACCCTCCGGTTTCCGCGGAAATTTCTTCAGCCGGATGCTCTCCCAGCTGAGCTACCCCGGCTTTACATGTAGTTGTTGTTTGCGGAAGTTTAAAAATGTTGTGTCTAGGTGAATAAGAGGGTTAGCGCAACTTGCTTTTCCTTAAGTGTGCAACTTGTATATGTACTGATGCCCTATGCCTCATTAAATGCTCTTCTGTCCGCAAAAATATTTTTACGGTTATTGACGTGTATCTGCAGACCCTTTAATACATGCCCTTGAGGATCTAGTTGCTACCGAGGCTTTCTGGGAGTAAGTAATTTATACCCCTTCTTTGAGCGATAGCTAGGCTTTATGTTAAGGACAAAGACCCTGAGGAGTCTGGGGCTATATATCGTTAACAAGGACAATGAAGTCTTCTGGCTGGATCTGGCTATGAGTGGGCTAAGATACGCAAAGAACCAGCATGGGTATAAGAGCTACTTTACACTGATTAAGGAGTGGCTTTTTGAATACGGTTTGGTTGAGAAGAACGATTTCCTGGAGGACTGTGTTCTTGTGTACTCGCCCGGGAAGAGGGGGAATGGAACCATAATTTTAATGATTTACTCGGTACGTAGGGGTAAGGTTCACAAGGTTGTGTTAGCACCGCTTAAGCTCGGCGTGCTAAAAACTTTAGACTCCTTACTTGAGAAAGCCGGTTGGAAGAGAATTTTCCTACTGGATATAAGACCCATTAAGCGTCTTTCTCCAACAATGTGAGATTTCCTCATCAATGCATAGCTTCTTAAAAACATTAGCTCTAAGCAGCACGTCTGCGAAGCCTACTGTACGCAGACATGCTGCTTAGTTGCCGACACTCCCGGATACGGCATCTCTATAGCGCGTTATTAGGCGTAGAATGCTCTCGGAGATCTTACTGGTGCGGGGGCCGGGATTCGAACCCGGGCAGGCTTGCGCCAGCACATGTCTGCCTACGCCAGCGGATCTTGAGTCCGCCCCCTTTACCCTGGCTCGGGCACCCCCGCTACAATTAAAACTTGCTGCAGACCGCTATAAGGTTTTCGCGGGGTCATATTTTGCGGGCCACAACTACGTAACCAGTATGAACTACACCTAGGGTTTCTGGGCGAAGTTCCTCTGGGATCGGCTTGAACCTCCTTAATTGAATCTCCGCCGGCTCTATTTGTTTAAAGTTTGCTTTTTTAAGAGAAATTATCGTTTTTTCAAGTTGTGGGACTGTAGGTACAAAGATAGCTATTGAGCCCCCATGAGTAAGCGACTTCATGGCCTCTTCAACTACGTTCCAGGGATCAGGCATATCGAGAACAACCGCGTCTACATCCTCTTCATCTATTCCATTCCTCACGTCCTTGTTCTTAGCCTCAACATACTGTATGACTTCCAGAGTTTTAAGGTTCTTGAGCGCTCTTTCATAAAATTCTTTCCTTATCTCGTACGTGAAGACCCTACCGCTGGGCTTCACGTACCATGCAAGTATCGCTGTCATATATCCTGTGCCAGTCCCGGCTTCTACCACTCTCGATCCGGGACCTATACCCGCGGTCAAGAGTATGTACGCGGCATCCTTTGGGTAGATAACTTGTGTATATTTTTGGAGTACTTCAAGCCTGTCAATAAATGAGGCCCTTGATACTGTTAGCTTTTCTCCGATATTAGTCTCGATAGAGCAACCATATTCTAACCCGACGAGGCTGGATAGATTTATACTTCCATGCATCGTGTGAAAGGTCTTTCCACTCTCCACCTTTACAACGTACCTGCGCTTATCGCTGTAGTAGAGCACTACCCAGTCGCCGGTCTTTACTACATCAGACACATGTCTCGCCTTTCGCAGTCCCTTTTATTTTTCACTTGTCCTTTGCTACTATTTTCCCAATGCAAATCTTTAAATAAGTAAATTCGAGGATGTGGTGGCAGAGTATGGTGGATGTAAGGCTTGTGCCGGCGCGACTGCTGATCGAGGAGGTAGCTAAGTACCTAAAAGAGAATACCGGCGAGATAAGGCCTCCTGAGTGGAGTCTCTACGCTAAAACAGGCCCCACGCGTGAACGCCCCCCTGAGGACCCGGAGTGGTGGTACAAAAGATGTGCAGCTCTCCTTAGAAAAGTTTATCTCAACGGACCAGTGGGTCTTGAGAGGCTTCGTACAGCCTACGGAGGTAGGACCAAGAATACTGTTAAAAGAAAACACTTTAAGAAAGGCGGTGGATCATCAATAAGAAAAGCTCTTCAACAGCTCGAAAGTGCTGGTTTGATAGCTAAGACGCCGAGAGGTCGCATTGTTACTCCGAGGGGAAAATCTCTTCTTGACAGAGTCGCACTGCAAATATTTAAAAAATTAACAGAGGAAAGGCCAGAGCTTCGAAAGTACCTCGCCATAACGCAAACGAGTCCCGTACAATCATCATAAAGTAACATCTCCGAGCATTCCACAGCGCGCGCTTTGCACGCTAGTCGTCACCCTGCCTTCTTATTGTGAGAGGCGGCTGCCCCCCCGCTCCAGTATGCTTAGAGCGATGTTTATGTCTGCGAGCGGACGTGCCGAGCGGGCAGTGGATCAGGTCTCTCAGACCCCTGGCGTGAGCTTACACGACGCCCGTAAACCTTTACTAAGTTTCCGCGCGCCTGTCTTCTACACTGTAGTGTGCAATGCCACAAAAACCTTAAAGCAATCATAAACTATACGGAATTGGTGTTGACTATGAGCTATGGCGAGGTAGACGACGAATTAGAAGAAATTAAGCGACGAAAGCTAGCCGAGTATCAGCGTCGCTTAGAGGCAGAAAGGGAGGCGGCAGCCAGAAAAGCTGAGGAGGAAGCCGTTAGACAGGAACTCTTGCGACGAATTTTAACACCTGAGGCTAGAGCCCGATTAACAAACCTGAAACTCGTTAAGCCGGAGCTTGTGGAGACTCTTGAGCTTCAACTTATACAACTAGCCCAGTCAGGCAGGATTAGGCTTCCAATAGATGATGATGCGCTGAAACAGATCCTAGCCCAGCTATCAAGCACACGAAGAGACATAAGGGTAAAATTCAGCTTTTAGCGCGCTTACGCGCCACCTCGTCGCCCCGCCTTTTTGCGTGGGGTCAGTAGTCGCCGAGCCCCTACTCGCTCTTGACCAGCTTCATTCCTCCTGAGGGCACGATGCATGTTTTCGTCTTGAGGCTTGTGGGCAGCTTTCCCCCTCCACGCTGCGTTTACGTCGCTGTGCATAACGCGCCCATAAGGGCAGTGTATCAAGCCTCTTGGATTCCTAGCGACTTCGCAGCCGTGGTACGCGAATGTTATGCTTGTCCCGTTCTCTGGGACAGCATAGACAGCTATTCCATGATTCTCGGCAGTAGTGGCGATCCTACTCACGAGCTTCCTATAGCTCCAGGCCAAGTTGCTCTCCATTCAGGTTCGATTTGCAATCCGTGGGATAGCCTATGTAGTTCTCTGTAACTCCGAGCCGCCTCAAGACTTCTATGAGGTGCGTAGCCAGGCTCTTGAACGCCTCCTTAGCGTGTTTCCTCCTCTTATATGAAAATCACCTTTTCTTAGCGCGCGCTAATGCTCGTGCCTACCCTCTTGTAAGAAAAGCGTGAACCTCTTCCCGCACTTTCAGCAGACGAACTCGCCACCCTTAGTGAGTTAGAGGAGCAAAGCGTTACAGCATGGGTTTGCGCGCTCTAAAAGTTTATAAACAAATTTTCCTAAAAGTTGGCGGAAAGTGATGAGAATGGCTCACTCCAAACCTCTAGGTAAAAAGCTTCGCTTAGCAGCTGCTACGCGCAGTAACTACCAAGTTCCCATATGGGTAATTGGCAAGACTCTAGGTAGAGTCCGTAGGAAACCTAGAAGGAACTGGCGTAGAAGCAGAATGCAACTGTAAGGTGAAGCGTGGTGTCCAGCAAGCAGCCTGAGGGGGAACACACTCGGACCTACATAGTGAACCTGCGGAGCGTTTACAGCGCTCCCCGAAAGAAGAGAAGCAAGGTTGCTGTGAGAAAGATAAGAGAATTCATTGCTAGGCACTTGAGGTACTCAGGAGGCATAAGGATCGATCCGAGGCTCAACGTGATCCTGTGGTCTAGGGGTGTCGAGAGGCCACCCAGAAAAGTGAAGGTTGATGTGAAATTTAGGGTGGTGACGGGGGAGATAGCAGAAGTTACAGTCCTACCGCACGGGATGGAGGAGGGCGAGGCAGAGAAGTAAATGGTCAATATAGAGACTTTTTCGCTCTACGGCACGCCTAATATTGGCGTATATGTCTTTGCAAATGACAATTTCTCTTTAATTCCTGTAGACGCTCCAGGCAAGCTTGAGAGCAAGATTATTGAGAACCTTAAGGTAGAAGTATACAGACTGACGATTGCTGGCACAAGGCTCTTAGGAGTCCTTTTGGCGGGTAATAATAACGGCATATTATTGCCGAGAATAATCACTGATTCAGAGATTGAGGCATTAAAGAAAATGCTTCCTGGTGTGAATTTCGTAATCCTAGAGGATATCCGAGAAACAGGTATTGGCAACTTAGTGCTGGCAAATGATTATGGCTGCATTGCCAGCAGGATCTTTTCAAGAGGTATTTTAAAAGTAATCGAGGAAAATCTGAATGTTGAATGTCACCAGATGAGTATAGGTGACATCCCCTTTGTGGGGAGCTTAGCTGTAGCTACCAATAGAGGCGTTACTGTTCCACCTCTAGCGAGCGACGAAGAAATTTCTACGATAGAGAGAATATTGAAGGTGAAAGCAGGCGTCTTAACGATCAACAGGGGGAAAATGTTCCTTAAAACAGGGCTTATTGCCAATACGAAGGGAGCTCTAGTTGGCGAAGAAACTACTGGGCATGAACTCATGCAATTACAACGTGTACTTTTTGCCTAGCGCGTACTTTTGGGGTTATTTAGTGCAAGGCTCTGCACTAAGAGCCGCAAAGCAATTCTCATAGCTTGAGGCAGCTGCCCGGAGTACGCGCGCTGCGCGCTCCTCTGAGCATACGGGATGGGGCACATCTAGCTGCTCTCTAAGTACTTAAACAGAGAATCTCTCGATGCTGCTTTCGCGCTTCCAACCTTGATGCTGGCTGCAGCTCTATCTCCAAAAATCTTTCTTAGAGTTTTAAGTGAGGCTTTCTCGACCTTGATTGGCAAAGGCACACCTTTGAGTGAGCGGGATTTAGCACCTGCAACTATGCAATCTATCTTTTCCCACTTTCTTAGCGATTCACCGTCTTCTAAGAAAATTGTTATGGGGTAGCTACCCATCGGTCTCGCTACGGCTTGCCTCCCAGTTCTCTCCACATAACAGTCCCTTACAATAGTCTTACTCGGATAAACCCGGCGCAGCATTACTCTGTCGAAGTGCAAGCGCACCCATTTCTTGAAGGCCTTTATATGCTTCCTGTTTTTCTTAATAATCGCTGTTCCCACACTCCACATAGGAGTACCGGGAAGCGGCATTACTTCTCGGATGTTTACTCTCCTGACCAGCAATCTTTCCTCGAGTATCTTAAGCAGAAAATCTTTGTTTAATTTAAACGTCTTTGCTGTCTCTCCAGGTAGTCCTAAAACAAAGTTTATGCCGGGAAGCAACTCTGGCGAGCCATTCCACCCTCTCTTGGCACCTACCTCATTGAGCATCCTTACTGCTTCCAGAACCCCCTCCGAATCATTGCCTAAATTATTAACCTTAGACACCACTGGATCAGCGCTTTCTAGCCCTAGGGCTGCCACATCCCCGGGAGAATGATACTTTACTATTTCCCGTAATGCTTCTCGAGCTTTTTCTTTATGAAGATAAATTGTTGCTGGGTTAACGTTATCGATGTGTAGCATGCTGGCGCTAGGCGCCGCACATCTGACATGCCTCATCAACTCCTTTATTTTCTCCGGATCCGGCTCTGGGAATTCAACCTCATTTACTCCTCGTGCCTTGTAAGCTAGCAGATCTGCCTGGCGCCCGAGTCTAAACCCTCGTACACCCAACTCGTACAGCGTCCTTACTTCGAGTCCGATGTCACGCGGTTCGCGGAAGACCACTTTGCCAAAGCGCGGCTCTATACAAAAGCTGCATCCACCGGTTACCCATCTCGGACATGATTTGTAAGTTTCTATTTCCGCTGTCAGGTTATAGCCCAGGTTTGGGTGCTGGAGAACAATTCTCGCTCCCCTGATTGCAAATTGGTTTATTAGTGTGTAATCTCTTGAAATAGCATACCTATCTATCCTTTCAAGGCTTTTCTCTACCAAGTACTCGTAGAGGATTAGCCATGGATCCCCGGGAGCCACAAGGTCATAGGCGTCTAGGAATTCTTCGCGAGGAATAGCTTTTTCACCTCCTGCTTTTCCGAAGCCGAAACGAACTAGAGGCCCCAGCAAAATTTTACGAGGTCTAGTGACCTGGCGCGGTATCCTAGTTAACTCTTCTAAAGTTATTGGTGTCCCACCTAAGTACTTCCCGGGAACAGTTATCCCGCCAAAGACTACCAGTAAGTCGCTCTTCTCCACCAAGTTAAAGAATTTCTCCCTAAGATTACGTGCCTGGTCTATTGTGAAGTAGTGGACTGCTGCCGTTTTCTCTACACTCCATACTGCACCAGCCATGTAGCGGGGATAAATGTCTATGTATGGCGGGACACCCAGCCCTGCAGGCTCATCATTATAGCCGTCGAGTAGCACCACGGTCGTCATCTATTTCTCTCCCGGTGCTATTACCTCCTCTTCTCGTAGCCTGCGCCACCGACCCATCCTTTTCTTTCAATTTCTCTTCCATCTTCGAATTCCACGCCTCCTCCCTCCTCTACTCTACCGATGATTGTTCCTCCAATCTCGTTGACTTTAAGAGCAGCATCCTCCGGTACAGCGAATATGAAATTGTAGTCCTCTCCTGAGGCATAGAGAACCTCCTCTAATACGCGCTCACTCGGGATGCATTCCTCAACAATTGGGTGAAGCGGCAGTCTACTTATTACTATTTTAACTCCTGATGCCTCTGATAGATAATGAAGAGAGAGAGCTATGCCATCACTATTATCAATCGCTGCGTGTACGAACTCCTTTAAGTTTAACCAAGCAGTCAACTCTGGTAACTGCCCCCATCCGTACTCTTCAATGACATCTCTCGTAATCGGACATTTAATAGCTTTATGGGTAGCAAAGTTGTATAACACAGCTGATAAACCCACCTTCCCACTAATAGCCAGCAAGTCTCCGGGTTCAGCCCCCCATCTGTTGACTATTTTTCCCTCGGCAACCCCGACTGCTACGACATCTACCCGTAATCCACCCCCCTCACTCACATCGGTATCCCCACCTAGAATTGAAATATTATACTTCCTGGCAGCTTCAATTACTCCTTCGTAAAACTCTTGGAAAGCTTCAAGCGAAAAGGTCTTGGAGAGTCGCACCGCTAGCAGTATCCCCTTGGGGGTTGCCCCCTTAAGTATGACATCGCTCAGGGAGCCGACGGTTGCACGCCGTCCTGCTATCCTCAATGGGAGGAAAGGGTAAAGGTGTGTGACATCTTCGAAAGAGTCCACGTTCAGAACAATGTTGATGCCTCCATGCTGGAGAAAAGATGCATCATTTTTCCGTATTCCTAGCCGACCTGTTGCCCAGTCTACGAGAAAATCTTCCCTAAGTACATTCATTTCTCCCACTTTTCGAAGGTTTCACACAGAATGAAAGCTGCGGTCAGGGCGAACAGGACGTATATCAGAGTCTGCATGTATGTTCGATAGACGTCTCCCTGAGGTGTCTCCCAATTCAGAATGTAGGCTAATGTCTTGTAGGAAAAGTAAGCTATGATAATAATTGCTATGAGCGTTATCAGACCAAGTGCGGCTCTGAGCTTGGAATGCTGATGTTCATTCATATTGAGATCTCCATTGAGTAAGCGTGTGTGTCGAATTAATAAGCTTTTACCACGGTGTTCTAGCACTCCCTTACCCCCCTTTCCAGCTTATTTGAATAACGCGTAGAGAAATCGCTCTTCGTGCAGATGGGAGATCTTTAAGTTTTTAGCGCGCGCTCTTCGCCGTTTTCCCAATAAAGTTTTTCGTAGTGTGGTCAAGTGAACACTCCCTTGGGAAAAGGTGTGGGAGTGGCGCGCGCTAGGCACCCTGCTCATCCGCCTCATCCACGGGAAAAACTAGAGTAATTTTTCCCGTGGATCTACAGTCGATGCTATGTAGCGCGCGCTTAATCAACGATAGGGATATAAACCCATGGCGATCACGACCTCGGAGGAGGGACCGAGGAGGGGATGAGGCTCCGCAAGGAGTAGACCCCATGACCCCGGAGCGCCTCCACAGCAACACTGGGGGCGCGGTGAGGCCGCCGTTAACGAGGCGGAGATGAGGGTGCGCGCGCTGAACATACCTTACACATAGGAACATGCGCGCGCTAAAAGCTTATTTAATTCGACACACACCTTACACACAGGAACATGCACCCGATGCCGCGCAAGGTGGATGCTAGCCTTCAAGAAATTAAGAATTATATTCCGTACAGAAGAGCGCGCAATGGACAAATCCAGCTAGCCTTAGCAGTGAAGGAAGCCTTCGAGAAGGAAAAAATCTTGCTTGCCAGATATCCCACGGGAATTGGAAAAACGATCTCTGTGATAGCTGGAGCTCTGGCAGCTGATGCACAAAAAATAATTTATCTCGCTAGGTCTAGGTCGCAGTTCCAGGCTCCAATTAGAGAAGTTAGGAGGCTTGAGTCTCTGGGTTTTAGGGTTCCAACTGTAGTATTGATGAATAAACAGAGGTATTGTCTACTGAGAGGTTCTTCCACATTATCCTATAGAGAGTTTCTTCACTTTTGCTGGTCTAAGCGAAAGACGGGCGCGTGCCCCTACTCTCTGGAGGTAGATTTAAAGGGCGAGTTTCCAGGGGTACTGACGCCGAAAATTTCCAGGGAACTGGGCCGTGAAAATAACACTTGCCCATTTGAATTAACCTGGAAATACGTGAGAAGCACGAGGTTGATTGTGGCTTCATACCCCTATGTGTTTCACAGCGAATTGAGAAAACACCTATGGGCGACTTTGGGGGGTGCCCTTAGGGACTCTGTCCTAATAATTGATGAAGCCCATAACCTCCCAAGTTTTATCGTGGAGACTGATAGCTACACGCTTTCCGAGTACGATTTGAGGAGGACGATTTCCGCACTTAAGCGTCTAGGAGGTCCTGTGGAGGTGTTAAGTGACCTGGTGCATGCCTTGAATTTTATGAGGCGCTATAAGCGTATGAGTAACGGGGGAAGAGGTCTAAAGGTTGAAGACCTCCTACATCACATGCCATCCATTGAGACTATTGCTAAATATCTTTTTAGCACTGAAGAGTCAGCTGAAACATCAACATTCATGTGGCGAGTATACTCTTTTCTACAGGCACTGAGAGATGCGTCTCATGACCATGTCGTTTCCCTTTCTGCAGGAGACGAGGGGGTGGTTTTGAAGATCTCATTGGTCAACCCAAGAAGAGTCAGTTCACAAGTTTTCTCTGACGTTAGGAGTGCCGTATTGATGTCCGGAACACTTCCTCCCAGGGATTATCTTCAAGTGATGCTTGATATCCCTGAGGAAAGATTGCTCGAGTCAAGCTATCCCTATGTTTGGGGTAGCAATGTTGAAGTCGTAATTGTAGAGGGATTTTCCTCCAGGTACGTTTCCAGGGATGAGTACTTGTACAGGAAGTATGCAAAGGCTATAGACCTAATATTCAGTTTTCCCAGCGTAAGTAGAGCTGTAGTTGTTTTTCCGTCTTACTCCTTCATGATGAGCATAGTTCCTTATATTCAATCAAGACCATTCGTGTTTGAGAGGCGTGACTCCCCCTTGAAAGCATTGCTTGGAAAAATGTCTAGCAGTGAGAAAATCCTGGTACTTGTTGTAGCTAGAGGAAAATTCGTCGAAGGCGTGGAATATACTCTTCGTGGAAAGTCTCTTGTAGATACTATAATCATTGCAGGTTTACCTGTGCCGGAGCCAACAATTGAAAATGAAAAAATGTATGAAATCTTAGCTGAAAAAATAGGCGATAAAAATCTTGCATGGAAATACGTTTATCTCTACCCGGCGTACACGCAAGTCATTCAAAGTATTGGAAGGGGCATTAGAAGTGAGAGAGATAAAGTAAAGGTCTACATATTAGATGATCGTATGAGGGGTGAAGGGGAGACGTATCTAGCAAGCTACGATTTCGTTGTCAGCTTAGGAAAACTTCCAGTCTAGCTATATATACTCCACGTTCGCATGTCGTTTTTTCATGTCCTCTTCCCCCACACCAAGAATGTTCATTAACGCATAAATTACCCCGTCAAAGAAAATCATTGCTGTATCCTCAAAAAGCGTTCCAAGCGGGGCAAGTGGTTCATATATTCCAAGAACTTGCCTAGCAAAGTAATCAGTCTCTGCCGCAATCTTTGTTCTGCCCGGGATTACTACTACGTGGTCGCTTATTTTGCTAAGCGGTGATTCAGCGAATGACGTTATTGCTACTACTACGGCTCTAGCTCTCTTTGCAGCTGAAGCTACAGATAAAACGATTTGCGTGCTCCCGGAACCGCTGACGGCTATGAGCACGTCTCCGTCGGAAATCGACGGGGTGATCGTCTCACCGACCACAAATACATTAAAGCCTAAATGCATAAGTCTCATTGCAAAGGCTTTTGCAACTAAACCACTCCTGCCAGCACCTACTACAAGAATTTTGCTTTTATTTGCCAGTGCTGATGTAAGTATTTTCAGGAATCTCGCGACAGAGTCTTTGTTTATTTCTCCTGCAACTTTCTCAACATACGTGGCTATACTGACCATGGCCTTTGTAACATCCTCAGACACACCACATTATCTGCCCACGTCAATAAAATGTTTTTCAGCCATTCTTCACTCGGTGTTTGCGCAAGGAAGCTGCACCCACCCGCAAATCGAAGTTATTCTGGCGGGCCCGCCGGGATTTGAACCCGGGACCTGCGGCTCTCTGCGCAATGTTTCATGAGACCTGTAGCACCGGAGGCCACCGCGCTTCCTGACTGCGCCACGGGCCCTCAATCTCCTCTACTAGGGAATGCGGGTATTTATTTGTTTCAGGCTACTGCGGTGTGGAAGCATTGCTTAAGTACTATGTGTGGTGGGAAGGTGTTTACCCAGATGTGCTTTCTACTGATTAAATAAAAAATTTTTTAAACCTGAACACGTAGCTACAATATGGTGTTGAGCATGTCCGAAAAGACGAGTGAAATCAGGTTAGATCACATTGATAGGAGAATACTAGAAATATTGCAGGATAATGCGAAGACCCCTTATGCGCAAATAGCGAGTCAGCTTGGAATCTCAGAGGCAACAGTCCATTTACGTATCAAGAAACTGGGATCACTGGGCGTAATTAAAAGATTTCAGGCGATAGTGGACCCGGAGAAGGTGGGCCGAAAAGTCACCGCGATAATAGGCGTGATAGCTACTCCTCAGAAATATTCACAAGTTTTAAAGGAACTTGAAAAAATGCCTGAAGTAACTGAGATTTTTGATGTTGCTGGAGAATATTCAACCTTGTTGAAGGTGAGAGTGAAGAGTAAGGAGGACCTTGCACGTCTTCTTGATGAAATAGGTAGAATTGACGGAGTAGAAAGCACTAAGACCATGTACGTCTTAAGGGTTATTAAGGAAGACCCTCGAGTGCAAGTTGATTAAAACTGCGCGCTCTTGCTAAAAACCTTCAAAAAAATCTCTGAAAAAATGATTTTTTTATCCATCCACGTGGATGCCCCTTAAAATCCTTAAAAGCGCGCGCGGTGATAGTGTGTCCGAACCTGCTGGTCGTACCAACAAAGACCCTGGGGCTCGGGGTGGGGCTTCGCAGCACAAAGAAAGCAGAGAGGTGCAAGAGGGCAAGGATGGTAAAGAATATAAATGGGAGAGATGTCATCGTCGAGCCTCTAAACGCCTGGGCCCGGCTCCTTGTGGGGCAGTGTGGTGAACCTCGTGGTAGCGGGGTGAGTGGGCGCTGGGGATCCAGGCGGAACTACCGAGGCAAGTCAAGGTGCTCAGCTTCCTAGCAACACCCGGCGGAGTGAAACCCATAAACCCATAACCCCTGCGATAAGGCGGGGTAACAGATGGCGCGCGGCGCTAAAACTGCCTAGGTCTAAAACCGGTCCGGCAAAACAATCTTTTTAAGTCTTCTCTTGCGCGCGCTAACACCACACAAGTTACTCGAGCTCGCGGATAGCCTGCCCCAAAAAAATTTAAAACACAAAGACCCTACTTCAATGACGGATCTCTGGGGCCGTAGTCCAGCCTGGTAGGATGCCTGGCACGTAAACGCAGGACTCGGGATCCCCAACGAGAACCCAGGTGGACCGGGGTTCAAATCCCCGCGGCCCCACCACAGCCTTCTTCAAGAGAGAATTATTGGAGAGGAAAGAAAGGTTTTTATTTTGGGGTTATGAGGAGCAGCTGGGTGTCCTGATGCCAACCTGGCGATACTCTGTGGAGCTAGACCCAGATAAAACGGTCAAGGCATCTCTCAGAGATGCAAGTATTTCGTATAAGTTTACTGTTGAGACCCTTAAGTTGATCAAGGGAAAGACTATAGGCGAGGCTAGAAACATACTTGAAGGCATAGTTAACATGAGGGTAGCCGTTCCTTTAAGACGTTACCGTAAAAAGGTTGGTCATAAAACTACTGTCTCAGGTCCCGGGCGTTATCCAGTAAAAGTAGCTAAGCATTTATTGAAACTATTGGATAATCTGCAGAACAATGCTGAATTTAAGGGGTTAGACTTAGAGAAGCTACGCATTGTACATGCAGCCGCCCATAAAAGTATAAAGATAAGAAACTACCTTCCAAGGGCTTTTGGACGAGCCACGCCCTACTATGATCAACTTGTCCATGTCGAGATCATCGGTGAAGAAGTCGGCTAGGTGGTTTAATGTCAAGTCTATCCCGTAAATATGTAAGCCAAGGCCTTCAATACATGATGCTCAATGAGTACTTGCAACGTCAGCTGGCCCGGGCAAACTACGTTCATGCACAATTTTTTAAAACGCCCATTGGTACTAAGGTAATTGTTTACGCTGGTATACCTGGATTAGTAATCGGAAGGAGGGGTGCGAACATCAAGGCTCTTTCAGACGTTTTGGAGAAAGAGTTTGGGCTTGAGAACCCTCAAATCGACGTGGTTGAGGTTCCAAGCCAAGACTTGAACGCCAAAATTATGGCCTATAGAGTTGCACGCGCACTTGTCAGAGGAGTTAGATTCCGCAGAGCCGCTATGATCGCTTTGAACAGAATAATGTCTGCAGGAGCCAGAGGTGCAGAGATAATCATTAGCGGCAAGCTTACAAGCGAGCGGCACCGCACTGAAAGATTCACAAGAGGATATGTTCCAAAGAGCGGTGAGCCTGGCGAGGAGCTTGTTGACGAGGCTGTTGTACATGTTCTACTAAAGCTTGGGATGTATGGTGTAAAGGTAAGGATAATGAAGCCGGCAAAAATGCCCGATATGATACTTGTGCGTTCACATATTCAGCAGGGTGGTGAGGCATGAGAAGGATAGAGGAGATTAGGAAAATGTCAAAAGAGGAGCGTGTAAAAAGGCTGCAGGAATTAAGAGCAGAGCTCGCTCGCCTAAAAGCGCAAGCTCACAGAGGTTCTCTTGAGAATCCGTCATCTATAAGGAAGATCAGGCGAGAAATCGCGCAGATACTTACAGTCATAAATGAGGAAAAACTGTTTAAAAGAGGGTTGCAAAGCCCAGCTCCTAGTCCAGAAGAAAAGCAATGAAGATAACTCCCAATAATATATTGAGACATGAATTGATCGGCTTGGAAGCGGAAGTAGTAGATTCCAAGAATCCTTTTCAGGTAGGTATTAAAGGGATAATCCTGGACGAGACTTTGAAGACGATTACCATCGGTTCTCCAGGAGGACGTAAGCGGATTGTTCTCAAAAACCAAGTAGTGCTACGTGTTAAGCTTCCGGATGGTCTCACAGTGAAAGTAGATGGCAAGTATCTTGTTGGACGACCCGAAGAACGATTAAAGAAGAAGATCTATGAATGGTAGTTTCCGCGCCATCTGTTACCCTGCCTCTTCGCGGGGTTATTTTTTCACTTTTGAGATTATTGGTAAAACTTTCGTTGTGACGCGCTCTGGCAGCCTCTCCTTCAAGCGCGCCGAGCGCTATGAAGTAAAATTCATCGAAGCAGATGCCAAGGACAATTTCTGGGGAGGGCTAAGGGTTCTCGGTCGCGCGCCTCCTCAATAGTGCGCTGCAAAGTGGACTATGCATGAATGTGCTTGTGAATGCACCTGGAAAAGTTGTGAAGCAATGCAAAGAAGCCTTGTGAAAATTTCAATCTTTACTGTGAAAACATGAAAGGTTTACTGGTGCGCATAGGAGTTGTTAACCCCTGCACGCTAAACCCGTGAACGGGTTTACGGGTGACTAATTGAGGACGGCTCAGCCTTGCGCTTAAGCGTTTTTAACGTCATGGTTAAGGATTTCCAAAAAGGCGAGGGGATTAAAGGCTCCTTTCTACAAAACTAGCAGTGAATACTTTTACCAGTCTCTGATGAGAAAACAAAAATCTTATAAGCTTTGGCAGGTAGTAGGAGTCTGCGCATCATCCTCTAGGTTCGCATATGGTGAGAACTTCATGGTAAAGAGAAAAGGCGTCGGGATTCCAGGACTTGAGCCGCCTGAAACTATATGTGAGGATCCATTATGTCCTTGGCATGGAAAATTACCGGTCAGAGGACAGGTGCTAAGGCTACGTATAGAAAAGTTTCGAATGCAAAATGTTGCTGTTGCTATACATGAATATCTGCACTATAATCAGAAGTATAAGAGGTATGAAGTTAGGCGAAAAAAGAAGCATGTGCGTGTACCCCCCTGTATTCCGGTGAAGCCTGGAGATGAGGTCATCGTTGCTGAAACACGCCCCCTAGCAAAATCGGTTTCCTTTGTTGTGGTCGGGAAGGCCTGAGGGTGAGATGTGTGGCTAAGAGAGGACCAAAAGCAGTAGGCGTCTCCTACAGGCTTGGACTTACTCCCGGAGTCTTTATGGAGAGCTTAGTTAAAGTTGCGGACAACTCTGGTGCTACTCTAGCAAAGGTTATTGGGGTGCCACATTACAAGGCTGTTTGGCGCAGAATCCCGGGTGCGGCTGTTGGAGACATAGTTGTTGTCTCCATTAGAGCTGGTAAGCCTGAATTAAGGAAGCAAGTAATGAGAGCCATTGTTATACGTCAAAGAAGACCTTACAGGAGACCTGACGGAACATGGGTTTCATTTGAAGACAACGCAGTTGTAATAATTACTCCAGAGGGAGAACCTAAGGGAACTGAGATTCGCGGACCACTGGCTAAGGAGGCGGCGGAGCGCTGGCCAAAACTTAGCGCAATGGCCTCAATAATTGTTTAGCTAGGCGCCTCTTTTGATCAACACGAAAGTTGAGTTTCTGTTAAAGGAAACTGCTAAAAAACTTTTTGAGAAGAGGATAGTCTCTCTAAGCGAGTTAGCGTCGAGTACAGGATTGACTGAGGAATTCATAAAACTAGTTTTGAAAAAGCTTAACATAAGAATTGAAAATAACGTAGTTGATGAGGAATTACCCGACTTGATAGTTAAGGCTTGGATGGCGAATTATGACGTTGTATCTGTTGCCTTGAATTCTGGTTGGAGCACTTTTGAAGAGCTATGTTCGCGGATGGCTGAGCTGAATGGTTTCTTCACACTGAGAAATTATCGTTTCTCGATTTTAGGAAGAAGGCATGAAATAGACGTGCTTGCCTATAAGGACAACATGCTGCTAGCTATAGATTGTAAGCTCTGGCACAGGGCCCGCAAAGCCGCCTTGAAGGAAGCTGCCCAGGTACAGCTTACTCGAGCCTCCTCACTTGCGCAAATTCTGGCTTCAGGGGTAAACTTAGGGTGGAGACTGAGTAAACCTACATACATTTTCCCATTAGTTGTCAATCTCTACGAGCTAGGGCCCATAGTTGAAGAAGGCGTCTTGATTACTGGGCTTCACGAGTTTAGAGTCCTCCTAGGCAACCTCAGTTATCTTACCCTCATCGAGATGGGATGCAGGCCTCTAAAAATTAACCCTCCGTGCCTTTTCTGAGAACGGCCTGCGGCTGCGAAACAGAATCTGCGTGTGACTATTAAGATTTGGCGGGCCGGCCGGGATTCGAACCCGGGACTTCCGCTCCCTCAAGGGACCTACGGGTTAAGAGCCACGACCTCGAAGTAGACCGCCGCTCTACCTAGCTGAGCTACCGGCCCAAGGGTCAATGTTTAGAAAGGCTTGTCTGGTAATAAATTTTTCTTTGAAGGTATGTTTATGAAAGTTGAGCTGTACGATGCGGTAGCCGTGTCGCCATGTGTGTACTTGCGCGTCCATGCCTAGCAACGCAGGTATTTAAGTTAGCCTGATGCTTCCTCCAAGTTTTTGATTGGCGTTCATGCGGGTAGGTATTGTAGCGCGCGCAAAATCAGGGTTACTCAGCTTCTTGGTGGCCTCATCAAGAGTAAAACCTATAAAACCCTAATCCTGCGAAGAGGCGGGGTTAACAGGTGGCGTGCGCTAATGAAAATGATCCCTACAGAAAGCTGCCGTGAACAACTCTCATATTCGTGGGGTTACCTGTTTTACGAGGATCCACCTCTCTCTGTAGAGAAAGTGTGGGAGTTAATTAAAAACTCCCCGATTGGTAAAAATGTTGTTTTAGTCGGCGACGTTGTGTCTGTAAATTTCTTCGAAAAGGGTTTAGGAGACATTTTTGTTATAGATTTGAAGACGAGGAGGGGCACTTTTCCACGACGAGTAAATGCTCAAGGGGCAGTTTTGAGCTGCAAAAATCCTCCCGGAACGATTACTAAGGATTGCTTTGAAGCTTTAAAGATGTCTTTCGAGCTTCTAGCCAAGAATAGAAAACCTATACTATTACAGGTTGATGGCGAAGAAGACTTGCTCTCCTTGATTGCACTATATTTATGCCCCATAAATAACTCATGGATTATTTACGGGCACTTCAAGGGATTTATTTGCGTTATTCCCTGCACTGCTTACTTCAAAAAAATCGCAGGTGACCTCCTCGCTACATGCTTCGAGAAACACTAGTTCGACGTACTCTAAGTTCTTCCTCAGTGAGGACGCTGGGACGCCTATCGCCTTAGCGAACTTCTCAATGTCTGCGATACGCATAGTTCGCCTCAGTAAGATGTAAGCTATTGCTGCAACAACGTTTCTTCTCGAACGACCAAGCAAGCGAATCCGCAATAATTCAACGTACTTCTTCAGCAGCAATTTCATCTTAGTCTCGCTAACGCCATACATTTTTGATAGCTTACCTGCGAAATCTTCTATTATGCTTTCCCAGTTCTCGGTTCTGTAGTTTGCTTTGTGCATCTCATGAATCACGTTAAGAGCTCTGCTTACCGTGACCCGCGAGTTTATGCTTCGAAAAGCATTAACGACCTTAACAAGCGTCATGGATGGGTCGTACTCGCGTAGCCTGAAGTATACCACAACAGCCAGTAGTGATGTCTTGTCTCGCTTGACGTGCTTCATAGCCAGCCTGTACTCATTGAGTATTTCACGCTGAATTTCTTCATTGATTCTTAAAACCTCAGAGACTCTAGCAAGTTTTTCTTTTGCTCTCGTACATGCCGAGTCCTCGCTCGTGAATTCGCGATAAAACAGGACACCTTTAATAACGTTTGATGTTGGCATTACTCTTTCCTCAAGAATGCTCTCGGCCACATAGCCACAGTTCAAGCATACACGCTCGTACGTAGCCGGGTCTACCACAATAACTCCATTACATTTCGGGCATCGCATAATTAAACTCCCAGGACCTTAGTTTAAGAATGTTGATTACACGTTTGGCTGGGGGGAGGGGGTTAGCATTTATTAAGATTATCGGCACGCGCCAGAGATGCTTAGAGCGCCGCTTACGAGGGCATGCATACGCGTCTGCATCGAGCCTTTAAGCGCGCGTAACCTTTTATCAAAAGAGTAAGATCCATCGCACTAATGGCGGGGTACAAGTGGTGCGCACTGTACCGGGAAAACAAGGCATTAGTGGTAGCGCGCACATCAGCGTGGAGGTGGTGCTTGAGAGGAGACACGGCGAGAGCGGCTTCATGGGATCGACTTGGGAAGAGAGTGCTGGACGCTGCCATTGCAAGCGACGGCACGGCGCTGCCGTACAAGGACTCAGCGCTGAAGAGCGACTACTTCTACTTCGAGCGCAGGATAGCGGCAATCGACAGAGCGCTGTCCGACACCGGGATGGAGGAGGCTGACAGAAGCGTGCTTGCGGAGGAGAGGAGGAGGCTGTTCGAGAAGAGGGAGAGGCGGAGGGACCAAACCTTCGCCAGCGCAGCTTCGCACGTGGGTGGCTTGGGTGTAATGGCTAGGGGGCTGGAAGCACTGGGCATAGAGGCGGAGCTGCCGGAGCGCATCAAAGTGCTCAGCTTCCTAGCCACACCCTCCGGAGTAAAGCCCATAAACCCATAACCCTGCAATAAGGCGGGGTAACGGATAGCGCATGCACTAGTGGTGCGGCCGCCGGGATTTGAACCCGGGTTCTGCGGCTTGGGAGGCCGCCATCCTACCAGGCTAGACTACGGCCGCGACGCGCGTTATTGTTGAGATAAATCATAAAAAAGGGCTTTAAAATTCTTTTGCCTGCTCATACGCGCGCATAGCTTGGGACAGTGCAGCTGCAAGGCAACCCATAGCATACTTCCTGAACCGATGCGACTTATACAAGGGAGAAGTGTAACGACGAGTCAGCCCTCCCGTTACAACTCCTGTGCAAGTATACAAGCTCTCTGAAGAGATACACTAGGTTCCTCTTAAATTCTCCACCCCCCAGGGAGATGAGGCAGCAGCGCTGATCCCATGGTCAGAGCACCCCAAAGCTTAGGGGCGCAGCGAAGCCGCCAACAACACGGCGGAAATAAGGGCACGCGCTCATACCTTCCACGCTTCATCATACGCTCAGACATTTTTACACAAGTCATTGCACTTATTTTTAGGTTGGAAAAGTTTTTAGCTCTACTGTTTAAACAATCAACATATGGGTGAAGAATCCTCACCTGCTGTTGCATATATCTTAATAAACTGTGACATAGGTAAGGAAAAGGAGGTTCTCGAAGAGCTGAAGAAAATCACAGGCGTTAACGAGGCACATCTGCTCTATGGCGTTTACGACATAATAGTGAAGGTGGCTGGAAAAAACAACATGGAGATTAGAGAGATGATTCTTACAAGGATCAGGAAAATACCTGGAGTTAAGCGAACGCTAACAATGCCTGTCGTCGAGTAATGGTGCTCCCAGCCTAGTAAAGAGTCTAGCAAGTAAGTGATTTTCTTTAATCCTTCGAGACCTATGTTTCATGTAAGTCTCTGCAAGCAATCACCTTAGTCAAAGTTTTGAAGATGACTCGGTGGGGAGCTATGATTATGATTAGGTAAGTGGAGCTTACTAACAGGTAACACGGCTGATATGTAAGCTTCTCGCGGTATAACATAAGTCATGGAAGGAGCAAGTTCTAGGCAACCAAGCATAGGTTAAAAAAGAGCGCGCGCTAAGCGCCCAGGAGGGGCGCTATTACATCTCACTTGAGCGGTACAAGAAGAATTTTATCACCTTTAAATACTATCCCAATTTCTTCCTCTAACCTGAAGTTTTCCCTAGCCCTGCTTGCCCTCACCTCATGGATTCTGTAGTCGCTGTCCATAACGTATACCTTCTCATTTTCGATGGCTATTATTATTCCTTTCCTGATCTCCGAGAACCTTGCAACCGTAGATGTCTGGGAGACGAAGCTCTTAAGCAACTTCTGAGTCTCGGTCACGAAACTGTCTAGGTTCAATAAATGAACGTTTTTTGAGTCCATTTCCTTAACAAGATAGTAACGCCCCTTGTACATGATGATGTCCCCTTTACAGAATTCGGGGAGCAGCAACCTGAATGTTACTTGGATTTTCTCCTGTCCGCTCGAATCAACCCCAAGCTTCTTCCCAGTTTCTAAAACGTCAAAGTAGATTTTGTTTGACAGAGTGCTTATAAATTCTCTAGCTGCTCTTATGGACGAGAAGTATAGGTCAATACCTCCCGCCTCTTCCTTGACTTCCCACGGCGACAGGTCAATACCCTTGTTCTTTATAGTGCCAGTTCTTTTGAGAACCTCCACGACCGTGTTTTTCTCCTGCACTGTCAGCTCTCTCTTATCCGCTCTTACCTGTACTATCGCCCTCTTACTCCTGGAGATCTTACCTAGGCAGGCATCACAAATTGTGTACAGAAGTTTAACTGGGATCTCATACTCTTCCTGGTAATCCTGCATCAGTGCGGGATGTGCCTTGCCAACAACTGTAAGCTGAAGAAAACCTCTTCTAAGGAAAGGTTTCAGAAGGATGCTCCTAATCTCACCCGTGGGCTTTACCAGGTATTTTAAATCCTTCATTAGTACGTTAACTAACTCTTCTTCAGAATCGCTCCACACTTTTTTGTAGCCTAATCTCCCGCACTTTTTGCATATTTTTATGTCTACTGATGCCTTCTTAAGCTCTATCATAGGATGATGTTTAACGAAACACTCGGGGCAAAGCCCCTCAATAAGCAGCTCGGTGCCCCTTCCGCAAACGGGGCAAAATAGTCTCCTTTCAGGCATTCTCATCACACGTACTGGCTAACATTCGACTTGAAGACTTGTATGTATGGAATACCTGCAACTGTGATGGATGCCTGTCTAGCCGTGGGGAAAACATGTTCAATGATTTTTAAACTTAACTCGCCCAGTGCAGTTATCGAGTCAGCCTCAGCTATATACTTCTTCAGCAGCGGGTTCTCCGCATCTATTAAGCTTCCCCCAAAAAACTCCTCAGCAACTTTAAACTTCACTTTGCCATGGTGAAGTTCCTTGCCGAGAAGATTTACATCGCAGATGGCAAGCATTGTGTACCCCCCACTCACATGAAGCTTGTAGTAGACTTGTAACTTAGCAGCCCTGGCTCCTGCATCACCTTCAGCAGACACTTCCATTCAAGCTATACCCACGCAAAAACACTTAAACTTCTCGGTTAATTGGAGTCGTCTAATACTTGGGGCAAAATGCGCACCTGAGCCTGCACAGATGTCTAAGGTCGCAGAAGCGTGTTAAGCTCACCGCGCACAACTACGCCTTTACCCTTAACTATATCGAACACAAATGACTGGGGCGGCACAGGCCTCCAGCGCATTTTGCGTACATATAAAGTCCTGTAGAAAGTATTTTTTATCCTCTCTATTCCTAGCACAAAGACGCCCGTTGCTAGAAATTCCTCCACCCCGAACCTGCTGAGCGCAGTACTTCCCGTAGGAACCTCAGATACTATCAACGTTGTCGCTCCTATCCGTTTCTCCAAGTTAATGATTAAGCTCTTTATGTATTCACGAGTCCAGGTGATGTCCCCCTCATTTACGATTAAGGGTGCAACAGGATCAATGACTAAGCGCTGCGCGCTTATCCTCCTTGCCTCTGAAAGTATCCCATCGACAATCGACATCACGACAGTATCCACAGGCTTATTCCTCATTTTTTCTACGAAGTCAGGCATCAAGGTTAGTATGCGCAGCTTACCAGCCTTAATATAGTTCTCGAGGTCCCAGCCAAAATCATAGACGCCGTTCATGAAGTCTTCGTACTCCTCGTCCACCAGTACATATATACCTGGCTCATTTGTCCGGAGACCTTCCATTAGGAAAGTCAAACTGAAGAGAGTCTTACCTGTACCTGTCTCGCCCGTGACCAGGTACGATCTTCCACGCAAAAGCCCTCCTATCCTCTCGTCTAAACCCTCGACCCCCAGCTTTGCGAGCTGATACCCCCATTTACGCGCCTCATATTCCTGCGGCTTTACCTGTGTAGCAACCTCGGTTACTTCCTCGCCCATAGGGATTTCCTCTGGGACAGGGGTGGGTAGCTTTGCGCCTATCTTTTTCTTATCGCCATGCATAGCTACCGTAGCCTTATAGAAAAGCCTAGAATATAATGTTGTCGTGAGCTATTTCTGCTAGCGCGCTCCAGCTTGCCGAGCTTCGTGAGGGACAACCCCTGGATAGGCATACTCAGGCGTTCAGAGAGGCAATAAGCGAAAGGCTTTTTTCTTTCCAAGCGTGTAGGTAGCGGTCCCGGTGGAGCGGGGAACCGTAATCACGACCCGCAAGCCACTGGGGCTCCAGCGCGCGGGACCGACGAGGGTGTGAAGCTCCGCAAGGAGTGGACCCCATGACACCCCGAGCACCCCCAGGGCAACGACTGGGGCGCGGTGAGGGGCACCCCGACCAAAAAATGACGGGCGCTAGGAGGGTGCGCGCGCATGAGGTCCGCTAAATTTAGTAACCATGAAGGCTATAACAATTCGTGGTCTGCATACGGGTATGTCCCAAAGAATCATAGAAGAAAATGTAGTATACAAGAAGGCTAGGAAAAACACCATTAGAATGGCTGTACTGTACCCCTCAGTCCCTCAAGTTGCTTTAGACTCCCTCTCCTTCCAAATGCTTTACTACTGGCTTAACTCTATTGACGAATTCTACGCCGAACAGGTAATGCTCGACTTCAACGGGAACCCACTGGCCAGGACCCTGGAGACGGGGACGCCTCTAAGGAATTTGGACTACGTTATAGTTACAGTTCACTACGAGCTTGACTTTGTGAACATCCTACGCATTCTGCTTGAGGCAGGAATAGAGCCGTACAGCTCTAAACGTGAAAAACCAATAATAGTAGCTGGCGGTCCACCCGTAATTTCTAATCCCACCCCGCTTTCCCCCTTCGTAGATATCCTAGTCGTGGGTGAAATTGAGTCAACGCTGCCCCTTCTCGTAAAGGAAATACTCGCGTATGCCCCCGAAAAAAAGAGACTTCTAGAGTCTCTCAGACCGAGTAAAGGCTTCTACGTGCCAGCCCTCCACTCCGGAGAGAAAGTAGTTCTGAACCATGCGGAAAAACTGCCAAGAGAGTTCCACCCATCAGCGCAGCTACAGCTAGTTGATTCTCCAGCCAAGTGGAAGAGCAGGACGGCCGTGGAGACCTCGAGAGGGTGCTTCAGACTCTGCTCCTTTTGCTTAGAGGGGCATATCTTTTATGGCTTGCGGGAGCGCCCGTTAAGCCAAATAAAGGATATCGTCTCTGAGGGGTACGTATATAATCACTCAAGGAACATTAAGATTGTAAGCCTTTCCTTCTTTGACCACAAAGAGGCCGACTTCATACTTGAATGGTTACTTTCAGAGGGTTACAGTTTCTCCATACCATCCATCAGGGCAGAGACGCTCAACGAGAAGAGGTTAGAGTATATAAAACTGGGTGGTCAAAAAATGCTAACCATTGCCCCGGAAACTGGCTCGCTTAAGCTGGCAAGTTTGATAAGAAAAAGTCTTAGCATTGAGCAAGCAGTAGAGATCGCATCAACTGCTAAGAAGCTTGGCTTTACCAGTCTGAAGGTCTATCTGATGATAGGGCTACCGGGCGAAAACGAGGGAGATCTACTGGAGACAGCGATGTACGTGCAAAAATTATCCGAGGAATCAGGTTTTAAAGGTGAGAAAGAATTGAAAGTGACTGTAAGCATCTTTGTTCCCAAACCTCACACGCCGCTGCAATTTGCCCGCTTTGTTGGTATTGCTGAAGCCAGGAGGAGAGTTGAGATGCTAGTGAATAAGTTAAAGGGTTTGGCGGACATACGTGTATATGATCCAAGGCTAGCCTACATTCAGGCCATAATTTCTCGTGGGGACCAAGAATTATCCCATTTAATCTTAGAGTGGGCCCTTGCAGGCGGAGGTTTAGGAGGGTGGAGAAAGGCAATGAAGATGACCAGTCTTGATGTCACCAGGTATCTCGAGCCAAGTTTTAGAGACCCTCCCTGGCACTTTATCTACTTACCAAGCTTGCCACGCAACCTAAAACTTTAGCGAGCGCCCGTGAGCAAACAATTTATTTACCTAACCCTCTACAGAAATATGTCGGTGAGAAAGCTATGAGTTACGAGTTTGACGATTGGTTTAAGAGAATTCGTAAAATGATGGAGGACTTTGATAAGATGTTTGAGGAGATGCTGCGTGAGCCACTCTTCTTCAGCAGTGAGGGAAAGCGGGGAAGGGTTTTTGGCCCCTACTACTATGGATTCAGCGTAGAGATTGGTCCTGACGGTGTTCCAAAGGTTAGGGAGTGGGGAAACATTAGACCCGGGCATGTTAAGCCTGTTATCAGGGATACAATAGAGCCATTTACAGACGTGTTTGATGAGGGTGACTACTATAGGATAATCGCAGATGTGCCCGGAGTTGAAAAAGATAAGATAAACATCGAGGCTACTGAGCGTTCTCTTACAATCTCTGCAAGCAATGATAGGAAATACTACAAGGAAATTGGTTTTGCCGAGTCCGTGGACCCTTCAACTGCTAAAGCGCAGTACAGAAATGGTGTACTCACAATAACTATAGAGAAGAAGGAGAAGGCTAAAAGGGAGAAAGGAGTGAGGATTAAGGTTGAGTAGTTAGCGCGCGTCTTGAGCCTTTAGCCCCAAAGCTTGGGCGGAAGCGCACGGCGAAGAGGCACGCGATGCACGCGGATGTCAACGGGGGCTTAGGTGTAATGGCGCGTGCTGGAAGCGCTGAGCGTAGAAGTGCGGCTGCCAGAACGCATCAGGGTGCTCAGCTTCCCACCGACACCCTCAAGAGTGAGGCATATCCCTGCGATAAAGCGGGGTAACGGATGGCGCGCGCTGAGTAGATATTAAAGGGAGATTTTTAATTCTTCCCCTAAAGAGGGGACGTATGCTTCTCTATCCATGCTTTTACTTAGGCTCGCAAGCCTATATGCGGATTCTTCTTCCCCGTGAACTAAAATTATTTTTGCTTCTTTCTTAGCCATTGTAAGCGTTTTTACCAGTTCATCGTGTCCGCAGTGAGCTGAAAAGTCAAACCACTCTATCCGGGCCTTGACGGGCCCTCGCTTGGTGGGAGACGCATATATCCCTGTCTCTAACACCTGTCTAGCCGGGGTTCCCGGTATAATAAAGCTGACAAAAATCACAGCGTTCCTCTTGTTCTCCATTATTCTTTCCATGTAATACTCGCTTGGTCCTCCCTGCAACATTCCTGCGGGCGATACTATTACTCCGGGCTTTGACAGAATTTTTTTACGATGATCCCAGTCCCTCACCCTAGTGGATTTCTCTAAGGCTTTTTCGAAAAGCTTCGGCTCCCTAAGGAGATTCTTGTTTTCTAGTATTAAGTCGTTAGCTGCGCGCGCCATGCCATCCACGTACACTGGAACATCTATGTCGTATTTCGCCAGGACGCAGAGTATTTCCTGGGCTCTTCCAATAGCAAAAACTGGGATGAAAGCTATGCCACCATTGCTGACTACCTCAAGCACGGTGTTTATAAAGTTTTTTTCGACTTCGTCTCGCGGTGGATGGTTGTACTCAGCATATGTCGACTCCATGATTATGACATCTGCCTTTGACACCTTACTCGGATCCGCGCTCCGAAGTAAACACGTATCATGGAGTGAATAATCCCCTGTGTACAGGATGTTTAACGAGGGACTCTCAATTTGAATCATTGCACTACCCGGAATATGACCCGCATCTATCATCTTAATGCTTATACTGCCAACTTCGAAATGCTCCTCATAATCAAGCGGCACAAGGTTTCCTAGCATTTTTTCTACTTCCAAGAGCTCGTATGGTATGTAGTACTTGGAGAGCTTTATAAAATCCCTTATGAGCAAGTCTGAAAGAGTGGCTGTTAGAGGTGTTGAGACTAAAGGAAGATTCTTTGAAACGTACAATAGAGGCGCGGCTCCGCTGTGATCCAGGTGAGCATGAGAAATTGTCACCGCATGAAGCTCTCTGGGCGGAACCGGTAGAGGAAAACGTGGCTCTTCTCCCTCGAGGCTTACGCCATAGTCAAGAAGCAGCTGTTTTCCTTCCACACTTAGCAGTATCGCTGATCTGCCGACCTCTCTTGCTCCTCCAAGGAATTTTAGACGTAGATCAACCATTCTCAATACCCTTTTTACGCTCCTCCGGGTGCAGGCGCTGCCCCCTCGGTGGGGCTATGGTTTCTACCCCTAATAGCGTGGCTAAAAAGTTTTCCGCGAATACACCCCTCCTCACCTAATGTCCAAGCGCATTGTTTACCCCAGCAGCGCGCCAAGACCCCTTGCCATAGCATGCGCTGAGCTTGAGCGCGCACCCGACGCTACTGAAGTAAGGCTGACCTTTGCTTTCTCGGGAAAATCTTACGGCACAAAAAACTTTTTTTGCTGTATGCGTTATACTTCGTAGTATGGCTTCGCTGGACAGCGTGGCTTATAGTTTATTTGGATGGGCAGGGGAGGCTGTTGTAAGGCTGTTTCCAAGCTTGAAAAACGATATTGCAACGGCTGACATGAAAGTTTACCCGCATGTATATGCATCAAAAATCGTGTTTTTCTCGCTGATAGCGACAATTCTTGGAGCAGTCTTTGACGTTCCTATAGCTTTTCTCCTCTCCAAGATGGGTGTGAGTCTCGGCGGCCTGCTCATGACAAGTCTTTCAATTCCTCTACTCCTGGGAGGCGCCGTTTTCGGGATCGGAGTTACATACCCTAAAGTAAAATTATCAAACAGAGCCAACAGGTTTGACCTGGAGGTTCCTTACCTGTCGGTCTACATCACTGTAATGGCCACTGGTGGTATTTCTCCGTACACAAGCTTCGAGAGACTTGCCAAAGCTCCAAAAGTGCTTTTTCAAGAGATAAGGAAAGAGGCTATGAAGTTTTTCCTCAGGGTTAAGGGTATGGGCTTGGACCCGCTGACTGCTATAGAGGAAAGTGCGAAGAGCGTACCTCATAATGGCTATAAGCAGCTGATGCTCGGATACGCCGCGACTCTGAGGTCGGGCGGAGATGTTGTCCACTATCTCCAGAGACAGACGGAAGTAATGCTCCGTGAAAGGGTTTCGCAGATGAAGATCATCGGGGAGAGGATCGGAGCACTACTGGAGTCTTACATGGCTATTGTACTCCTAACCTCAATGACTCTCTATGTTTTGTACGTGGTTAACATGGCTTTAGCCCAGGCAGGCATGGGTCTAGCGGGTGGAGAAATGCAGTTTGTAATGTTCTCCTACATACTCATGCCTATGCTCTCAGGACTCTTCCTTTACCTCTCAGACTTAATGCAACCTAAGTACCCGATTTACGATACCACCCCTTACTTAGTCTACTTTGCAGCGGGGCTCCCAGTTACGGTTTTCCTGTTTATTGCAACAGTTCTCCCCTTTATTGTTTCGCCCCCCTTATCTACTATGCTTAAAAATGCCTTCTTCCCCTTTGTGAGCTTCATCGAGGAAATGTCCAGAGCGATGGGCCTTAGCAGAGGATATGAGAGTGGCGTGGGCATGATTTTATCCCTTTCTGCGGGACTCTTGCCAGCTATGTTCGTAGAGATACGGTCAGCAATAAAATTTGGAGGAATACAGTACGGACTAACGAGGTTTCTTAGGGACCTGGTGGAGGTGAGGAAGACTGGCATGGCACCAGAAAGATGCATCATAAACTTAAAGGATAGAGACTATGGCAAATTCACACCCTACCTCCAAAATATGGCCAAGCAGGTGGGCTGGGGGGTCTCCCTGCATAAAATATTCGAAAGATTTTCGAGAGGAATGAAGAACTGGTTTGCCCTCATCTCAATGTTCCTCTTAGTTGAGAGCATCGAAGTGGGTGGAGGAACTCCGCAAACTCTCGAGGCGCTTGCGAGCTATGCTGAGACATTAGAGCAGGTTGAAAAGGAAAAGAGGGCAGCCCTACGTCCCCTGCTGCTCATGCCGTACGTGGGCGCTCTCATAATCACGATTGTCGTCCTGATACTAGTCGAGTTCATGGGTTCAATGCTCAAATTCGCAGGTACGCCGATCTCGACTCCACAGCTCATTGGGATGTTCCTGCCCCCAGTAATCATTAACAGTTACCTCATGGGGCTTGTAGCCGGAAAGATTAGCGCTGAACGTGTAGCTGCTGGCTTCAAACACGCGTTTCTACTTTTACTGGCTAACCTAGTTGCCATGATCATTGCACCTCAAATCACTGCCGGGATGATGCCAAAGCTATAGCTAGGTGGCATACGCGCGCGCCCCCTCATAGCGCCCGTCATTTTTTTGGTCGGGGTGCCCCTCACCGCCTGCTGGCTCGGGGTGTCATGGGGTCCGCCCATTGCCGAGCTTCACACCCTCCTCGGTCCCGCGCGCTGGAGCGGCTGGAGGCATTGGATCGAGCTGGCAGTCCTCCGCCCCCAGCCGAACGGTGCTAGTAGGCGAGCGCGTGTTTGTGCTCCTCTAGCCACCCCCTCAATGCCTCAATGACCCTCAAAGCCATCGCCATGTCGTCGTCGCACTCCTCCCTCACCATCCCGGCGAAGTACTTGTAGGCGAGGTTATACAGCGCTCCCTTGTCGCGGTCCCACCTCAGCCCGCACTTCGGGCACTCGTATACCCTGCTGTGCTTCGTGTGCCTTACCTCCTCGCCCTCGCAGCCGCAACGCGGGCAGTGCCTCCCCGAGGCACGAGCAAGCCTGAACAGCGCTCCCTCGTACACAGCCAGGTTCCTCAAGCTCCTCCTGGCTCGCAGTAGCGTCCCCTGGAGCCTGATTCCCCTCAGGGAGTCCG
>Ga0326760_1000044_pt1 | contig 73418 bp, 70 predicted proteins | sample GCREP_S_FD_207668 | JGI IMG/M metagenome (GOLD analysis project Ga0326760, IMG submission 207668) | Hot spring sediment microbial communities from Geyser Creek Basin, Yellowstone National Park, WY, United States - GCR.EP_S | ecosystem: Environmental > Aquatic > Thermal springs > Near-boiling... | reverse complement strand
GCCTTGTACGTAGAGCTGGTTACCTGAAGGGCCCCGGCCTCTGCGACGGCCTTTACCAGCCTCTCTATACCGCCCGGGTCGTCGTTTACGTAGGATACTATGGGGTCTACCCGCACAGCTACCGGTATACCGGCCCTACTGAGGGCTCTAACAGCCCTCAGCCTCTCATCCGGAGGGGGTGCTCCGGGTTCGAGCAGCGATGCTATACCTCTATCCAGGGTCGTTATGGTAATCGCTACCACCACCCTACCCAGGTGCCTGGTCAGTATGTCGAGGTCCCTAAGTACTAGGGTACTCTTAGTCGTTATTAGAAGGGTGTAACCTCTGGATAGCACCTCCCTAATTACCGACCTGGTTAACCCCAACGACTCCTCAGGCGATGTATAGGGGTCGCTACTCGTACTCATCTCTATCAGAGCACCCTGTGGGACCCTCCTCAGGTCCCTGATAAGCCTGCGGAGGAGGTCCTCCTTAGGTCTCGGCCTACCGTGGTCCCTTATGTAGCTGGTTGCGTAGCAGTATAGGCACCTATGCCCGCAACCTGTATAGGGGTGAATCACATACTTAGCTGGGCAGGTACACAGAGGTGAGCGCCAGGGGTCGAAGGGGGTTACAACACCCACTCCCTAGGTGCCCCAGAATAGGTCTCTGCGACTAATTTAAGAGTGGAGGGAAAAAGCTCCTAACCTTAGGTCCAGGCCAAGCCTATACCTACTTCTCGATTACGGTCTTGGAGTAGACTACTAGCTTGACTACCTTACCCTGCTCTAGGTCTACTAGTGCTACCGCTACTCCCTCTCCCTTCTTCACTAGGGTTACCAGTGCCTGAGATGCCTTAAGGGTCACGCTTCTGTCAGCAGCTACGTAGGCCTTAACTATGGGTTTTACAGCGGTTACGTTATAGCCTTCACTGATCAGCTTAGCCGCATCCTCATCTTCACTGAGGATCTCCAGTACCCTACTCCTATACTCCTCACTTACCTCTACCCGGGGACCTATGAGGTTCTTAAACTCCTTCACTACTACACCGCGTAGCCACGGTAGCCACCTAGCTATCGCTGTAGCGTTAGACCACGGCGGTGGTACCGGCTGCCACCCCTTACAGTTACCAGCTCCCCTCCCGAGAGCGTAGCTCTGCGCGTAGGCTATGGCCGCACCCGCTATTAGTGCCGCGGCTACACCTGCTACTACGGCTACTGCCAGGGCTCTCCTGCTCACCATGCTCTCACCGCTACTCTGGTTCTAGGGGTGGTTATACGTACTACTCTGAGACCTCTGAGAAACTGAGGCGAGACTGTAGGTACCCTCAGCAGATTCTCGGGGTTAGCTGTGGGTTCGGTTCGAGTATAGTGTAGCCTCCGACCTCGGTCCTAGCTATCACCCGACCCCTTAGGAAGGGGGTGCGGGGCTCTATAACCTCACCCACTACCGCCGCCTCAGTATAGCCTAGCTTACGCATGTACTCCACCACCTCGTCACTAACCTCCCTAGATACCGCTAGCACCGCCACCCCCTCAGACGCTGAGTTCAGGGGGTCTACGCCCAGTAGCTCTAGGAAGCTCCTAGTAGCCTCTCTAATCGGGACAGCCTCCCTATTGATAACTATCGTCAGCCCGACCCCTCTAGCCCACTCGCTAAGTACTCCGGCTAGACCTCCTCGGGTCGGGTCCCTAGCTGCCTTAATATATCTCCCGTACCTCTCCAGGAGTGGTATCATCAGGTCGTTGAGGGGCCTTACATCACTTGAAAGCCCCTTAACCCTATCGAGGAGTCCTAGCTGTGCAGCAGCTATCACAGCCCCGTGGTCACCGACAGGTCCCGAGACAACTACGACGTCCCCGGGGGATATCCTCCTATCTACTAGCGGTGTCCTGGTGAAGCCTACCCCAGCTGTTGCCACGACCATGGTATCTAGGGAGCCCCTAGGCATGACCTTGAAGTCCCCGCCTACAACGAAGACCCCCACACTGGCCGCAGTCTCCGCAAACGACCTAATAACCTCCTCAACTAGGGACTCCTCAACCCCCTCCTCAACTACTATAGCATCGACTAAGGCTAGGGGTCTGGCACCCATCATCAGCAGGTCGTTGATAGTTCCCGAGGCTGCTAGCCTACCTATATCACCACCGGGGAACTTCAGGGGCTTTACCGTGTAGGAGTCTATCGTGAGTGCTAGGTACTCCCCTTCACCCACCCTTATCAGAGCACCGTCGTCTAGGAAGTCAAGGCCCACCCCCTCGGGTGGATTGCGGACCTCCGGCGGTACCTTGGAGACTATGTGCTTTAGTATGAACTCCAGCATCTCAATACCTCCAGCTCCGTGCTCCAGTCTAACTACCACCGAAGCCCCTACTACAGTAAGGTCTAGGTAGGCCTATAAGTAGGGTCCCCACGCAGTTAAGCCGCTCTGTAGACTCCCGCAGAGTTACTACCCTTAGTGTGAAAGGATATTAGCCTGGGAGGGGGTCCTAAGCTGGTGCGTGTATGGGTGGTGATGACGTAGCTAGCATCTTGGAGAGGATGTGGGGGGTTAGGGAGGAGCTTAGGGAGTTTAGGGAGGTTGGTCCCGATAGTCCGCACGGTATATACCTCTACGATAGGTCGCGGGATCTCTGGGTCCTGTTCTCCACTAGGGGTACGGACCCCTTCGTACCTAAGCTAGACGGCTACTACGTGATCTACTTCGATAACGCTCGGTGCCCTGCCTGTAGGAAGTACGACCTCCACTGGTTCCCCTACGTTAGGAGGGTCTCCCGGGAGCTCAGCGACCACTACTTCCTCATAGTTCTATGCAACTGGTTCGCCAGGGACTGTAACTCCCCATCGGCTAGCATAACCTTCACCTACTACGCTGTACACGCATCCCCCACCACGGTGCTACTGTACATCAAGAACAGTAGGGAGAGGTATAAGGAGAGCTACGACGGCTACCTAAAGACCGAGGAGCTCGAGAAAGTAGTCGGGGGGTTTAAGTCTAGGGCTGAGGCCTTCGAGAGGGGTGTGAAGGTCCCTAAGCCTATTGAGGAGGGGTCGGACATTATTAAGCTACTAAGGCAGATCCTGCTAGGGGAGAGGAGGGGTGTTTAACCCGTACGAGATTAGGAAGGACTTCCCCATACTCTCTAGGCTTATAAGAGGTAGGAGGCTTATCTACCTCGATAACGCTGCCACTACGCAGAAACCTAAGCAGGTTGTTGCCGCTATAGCTAAGTACTACCTCTGGCACAACGCTAACGTACACAGAGGCCTCCACACCCTCTCCCAGGAGGCTAGCCAGATGTACGAGGAGGCCCACGAGGCTGTAGCTAGGTTCATAAACGCTAGGAGCTGGGACGAGGTTGTATTCACCTACAACGTCACTGAGGCCCTAAACCTAGTGGCCTACACCTGGGGTCTTAGGAACGTTGGTGAGGGGGATAAGATAGTGCTGACCGTAATGGAGCACCACTCCAACATGCTCCCCTGGAGGAACCTGGCTAGGCTTAAGAGGGCTAGGGTCGTCTACGCAGATATAACGAATGGCGGTGAGCTAACCTATGAGGAGTTTGAGAGACTCATCGACGATAGGACTAGGGTTGTTGCAGTAACCCTCATGAGCAACGTACTCGGCACGATAACGGCTGACGTCGTGAAGAGGGTTACCAAGCTAGCACACGAGGTTGGGGCCGTAGTGGTAGCCGACGGGGCTCAGTACGTACCGCACGCACCTACCGATGTCAGGGACCTGGGGGTAGACTTCCTGGGGTTTAGCGGTCACAAGATGCTGGGCCCCATGGGTATCGGCGTCCTCTGGGGTAGGAGGGAGATCCTCGAGGAGCTGGAGCCCTTTAAGTCCGGGGGAGATACCATAAAGGACGTGACCCTCAGCGACGTGGTCTGGCACGACCTACCGTGGAGATTCGAGGCTGGGACCCCCAACGTAGCCGGTGCTGTCGGACTTAAGGCCGCTATAGAGTACCTCACTAGGCTAGGGATGGACGCCGTTAGGGAGCATGAGAAGAGACTGGTGGAGTACACCCTGAAGAGGTTTAACGAGGAACTGGGTGATGCTGTCGAGGTCTACGGACCTAAGGACCCCGAGGTTAGAGGAGGTGTTGTAGCGTTCAACGTTAAGGGGCTGAACCACCACACGGTAGGTATGGCCCTAGACATGTTCGGGATCGCTGTTAGAACGGGTATGCACTGTGCTCACCCACTACACTACAGGCTAGGCCTTAAGGGAACTGTAAGGGCTAGCTACTACGTCTACAACATCAAGGAGGAGGTGGACGAACTGGTCAACGCCTTAAAGACTATAATTCTACTGAAGGATAAGCTTGAAGGAGAGGGGGTAGATGAGAGAGTATGTACAGGGACCTAGCCAGGAGCAGGGTGATCTAGCTAGTAGGAGGCAGTTGGTTAGGAAGCTAGTAGAGGAGTTCCTGAAGGCTATAGGTGAGGACCCGGGTAGGGAGGGCCTTAGGGAGACTCCAGGTAGAGTAGCTAGGATGTGGTTGGAGGAGCTAGCCTCCGGGTACTTCGTAGACCCTACGACCTACGTCAAGACGTTCGAGGTCGAGGAGTACGAGGGTCGTGAGGGGCTGGTGGCCGTAACAAACATCCCGACGAGGTCTATATGTGAGCACCATCTACTACCGTTCTTCGGCTACACCCACATAGTCTACATACCCTCGGGTAGGGTGATGGGGTTCAGCAAGTTCGCGAGGGTAATAAAGGTTCTATCGTCTAGACTTCAGATACAGGAGAGACTAACTGAGCAGATAGCCGACTTTCTAAACGAGGTACTGAACCCTAAGGGCCTCCTAGTGGTTATGGAGGCTCTACACACCTGTGCCCTCATAAGGGGGGTCGAGGAGTCTATGACCATGACTACCGTAGCTCTCAGAGGGGTGTTCAGGGAGCAGAGGGAGCTGGTCAACCTAGCTCTCCAGGTGGTTAGCTCAAGCAGGATACCCCTACCTAAGTTCGAGGGCTTCTAGCCGGTTTCCGGTCTAGGGATTCCTAGGAAAGCTTATTACTCTAGAGTAGACCCCCTAACCGGGTAACTACGGTGCGTGGAATAGACTTCTTCTTTAATCCGAAGGTTGTGGCTGTGGTGGGGGCGTCGAGGAGGCCGGGTAAGGTCGGTTACGAACTCCTCAGGAACTTGAGGGAGTACTTTAAGGGTAGACTCTACGCTGTAAACCCCGAGGCTAAGGAGATCCTAGGAGTACCCTGCTACCCCAGCCTATCCGACGTCCCGGATGATGTTGACGTAGCTGTGGTAGTAGTCCCCGCAGAGAAGGTTGTTGACGTAGCTGAGGAGGCCGGTAGGAAGGGTGTTAAGGGGTTGATAGTAATCTCCAGCGGCTTTAAGGAGGTAGGCCCTGAGGGAGCTGAGAGGGAGAGGAGGCTTATTGAGGTAGTTAGGAAGTACGGTATGCGGCTTATAGGACCTAACTGCGTCGGGGTCTACGTACCGAAGTCCGGTATGAACACCCTGTTCCTATCTAGAGAGAGGCAGGGGTACCCGGGGCACGGCTTCATAGCATTCGCCTCCCAGTCGGGAGCCTTCGGCTCAGCTGTCCTTGACTGGGCTGCTATGAGGGGGATAGGTATCAGTAAGTTCATTAGCTACGGTAACAAGGCTGATGTAGATGAGGTAGACGTACTCAAGTACCTAGTGGAGGATGTGGATACTAGGGTTATAACTCTCTACATAGAGGGTGTTGAGAGGGGTAGGGAGTTCCTCGATACTCTAATGGAGGTGACCAAGTATAAGCCCGTTGTAGTACTTAAGTCCGGTAGGACAGAGGCCGGTGCTAGGGCGGCATCCTCCCACACAGGCTCCCTAGCCGGCTCCGACGCAGTTTACGATGCTGCATTTAAGCAGTGCGGGGTTATTAGGGCCTACAGTATGGAGGAGTTATTCGACTTCGCTACAGCACTCGGGATGCAGCCCCCCGCTGCTGGAGATAGGGTAGCCGTTCTAACGGTTGGAGGGGGCTCGGGGGTGATGGCTACTGACGCTTTAGTGGACCTCGGACTTAAGGTACCTAGGCTTAGTGATGATACAGTAGCTAAACTTAGGAGGGTACTACTACCCTTCGCCTCTCCGTATAACCCAGTCGATGTAACGGGGTCTGCTGTTGATGAGCACCTAGTCGAGGCTATAGAGATAATCCTCAAGTCTGGTGAGGTAGATGCTGTGATGTGGCTACCCTACTACATGGTCCCAGGTATAACTCCTGAGTTGAACAGGAAGTTCCTAAGTAGGGTTAGGAAGGTCTTCCAGGAGATAGGTAGGATAGTACCGATAGTTGGGGTAGCTACTGGAGGTTCCTACACAGCTATCTACGCTAGGGAGGCGGAGTCCATGGGTATACCCATGTACATATCGCCGGAGAGGGCTGCCAAAGCCATTAAGGCCCTAGTAGACTACGGTAGGTGGCTTAAGAGGTCTGGCACCTTCGACTACTACATAGAGAAGTACTTTAGGGTATAGAGCAAGCAGTTCGACAAGCTATTCAGAGCTGCCTGTAACTACCTTGACCAGTCTCCTCGGTTTATCCACATCCACGCCCCTGAGGACGGCCAGCCAGTACGCGAGTAGCTGTAGTGGAACCGCCAGGGCTACCGGCATGAGGTGTCTACTGACCTTGGGTACCCTCACTACCTTTACCGGTAGGTCTGACCTCTCTAGACTGTGGGATATGAGTACTACCGGGCTACCGTAGCTTACCGACTCTGCGACTAAGTTGAGCATGTCGGCTGCTGCGGAACCCTCTAGAGGCTCTATGAAGATCGTGAAGACGTTCCTATCCAGTATGGATATAGGTCCGTGCCTCAGCTCACCCCCCTCAACCCCCTCTGCGTGTAGGTATGAGGACTCCTTGATCTTCAGGGCCCCCTCTAGGGCTAGTGGGTAGGTTATACCTCTCGAAACTACGTAGCCGCTCGTACACCTACCGATATACTCAGCCGCCCCCCTTGTCTGAGCACTTATGCTATCTAGGTTACTGAGGATCGTCCTACTCAGCTCCTCAAGCTCTCCCCAAAGACCTCCGAGCTCCGCCTTCTCCACCCTACCTGCAACTACCCCTACGTACTTTGCTAGGATGTAGAGCAGTATGAGAGTCGATGTGAAGGTCTTAGTGGCGGGTACGGCTAGCTCCGGCCCGGCGGCTATTGGTAGGTATATGTTGGAGAACTTCGTTAACCTCGAGTTGATGTTGTTAGTTAGACCTAAGACAGTCGCTCCCCTAAGTCTAGCTTCGTAGGTAGACCTCAGGACCTCCGAGGTCTCACCAGACTGACTTATAGCTACGACAACGTCTCCCACCCCAACGTTATCCACATAGTAGAGGGGGAACTCAGATGAGCTAACCACTAGGGGAGTTATCCCGGCTAGCTCGGTTAGGTAGTAGGAGAAGACCATACCTGCGTGGAGGCTCGTACCGTTAGCTATCACTATGGTGCGCCTGCTCTGTAGGATCATCCTGGAGGCCATCTCCAGGTACTTTAGCTGTACAGCTGATGCTGTCCTAAGTATTGAGTAGGGTACCTCGTATACCTCCCTAAGCATGTGGTGGGGGTAACCGCCCTTGGATACTAAGTCCCCACTTACCCTGAGGGGCTGTGGGGACTTAACTACAGTCCTCCCCTCCACGTCTACGAAGAGTACCCTACCCTCAGGTGAGACTACCGCTACCTCACCCCCTAAGACCTCGTAGTAGCTATCTGCAATACCGTAGAGGCTTGCTAGTGTGGATACCACAGCCACCAGGGACTCCCCAAGGCCTATGTAGATAGGTTGGTGCGACGTGTATGCTACTACTATACCGTCAGCGAACAGTACCGCTACGGAGATAAAGCCCCTGAGCTTCGGGACAGCCTCGAGGAACCCCTTAACCGGGCTTCCGTATCTATCTAAAAACTCCTCAATAACGTGAGCTATTACCTCAAAGTCAGACTTAGACTCCACTCTATGACCCCTCCTCAGGACCTCCATTAGTAGTTCCTCGTAGTTCCTTAAGGCACCGTCGCCTACTACTGCTAGCCTCCTCCTACAGTCTACGTGGGGGTGTGCATTCCTAGGGTCAGCCTTCCCGTGGGTAGAGTACCTCGTGTGCCCCAGTAGCCTAGGGGTCCTCAAGTCCTTGAGACCGTACCTAGCGTAGAGGTCACCTATGGGTACGGAATCCTTAACTACCTTAAGCTCACCTCCCTCAATCCAGGCCACCCCACTAGTATCCCTACCCCTAAACTCCATCCTAGTTAGGACCTCCAGGAGTACTGGGGCTACGCTGGCACCTACCGTAGACACCAAGTACGCGAACCCCCCCAAAGCCTCTCCCGGAACCTCCGCCTAGTGTGAGGTATTAAGTACCCTCCGCTTAGACCTTTAAATCCCCCTAGCTAAGCTATCGAGGTACTGAAGCATATGCGGTACTCAGTAATAGTAGGAGTTGTCGGTAAGACTAATGTAGGTAAGTCCACGTTCTTCTCTGCGGCTACACTCCTGGATGTTAAGATAGAGAATAGACCCTTCGTAACTACCGAACCTAACGTTGGCATAGCCTACGTTAGGAGGAGGTGCGCGCATGTAGAGCTAGGGCTACCTGCCTGCAACCCCAGGAACTCGGTGTGTATCAGTGGGTACAGGTTCATACCTATAAAGCTCTACGACGTACCCGGACTCATAAAGGGTGCTCACAAGGGTAGGGGGCTTGGGAATAAGTTCCTAGATGAGCTGAGACAGGCCGATGTACTCCTCCACGTAGTGGACATGTCGGGTAGTACCGATGAGGAGGGTAACCCGGTAAGACCGGGGTACTACGACCCCCTCGAGGAGGTCTACACGATCGAGGAGGAGATTAATGAATGGTTCTACAGTATCATAGCTAAGGACTGGGATAAGCTTTCGAGAGGACTTGACGTAGTCCCCTGGGACGAGGCTGTGAGTAGGATACACAGGAGGGTTGCCGGGCTATCCATTAGACGTGAACACGTTGTAGAGGCTCTTAGAGTAGCTAAGCTCGAGAGCACTAAGCCAGGATCCTGGAGGGAGGAGGAGCTGAGACTCTTCGCTAGAAAGCTTAGGGAGATTTCTAAGCCCATGGTTATAGTAGCTAATAAGATGGATATACCCGAGGCTGAGGATAACCTCAAGAGGGCTATGAAGAGCCTAGAGGGTAGGGTCATAGTACCTACCAGCTCTCTCTATGAGCTAGCCCTTAGGAAGGCTGCTAAGTCCTCACTAATCAGGTACGTACCCGGAGACCCCAACTTCGAGGTTGTAGACCTCTCCAAGCTTACAGAAAAGCAGAGACAGGTCCTGGAGAGGATTAGGGGGTTCATGCGGAAGTACGGGGGTACCGGCGTTCAGAGAGCCCTCGATACTGCTATCTTCGACGTACTGGGAATGGTCGTAGTCTACCCAGTTGAGAACCCCACTAGGCTAAGCGATAAGGATGGTAACGTACTCCCAGATGCCTACCTAGTTAGGAGAGGTACTACAGCCCTCGAAGTAGCTGAGCTGGTACATACAGAGCTAGCTAAGGGCTTCATAGCTGCCCAGATCGTAAATAGGAATAGGAAGGTTGGGGCTGACTACAGGGTTCAGGACGGCGATGTAATACGGATTATATCAGCCCTAGCTAGGGGCTGATCGTCTAAAGGGTAGTCTCCGACCACGGATCTAAAGCTACTGCCTACCCTAGGAGCTCTCTACCTAGAGACCCTCTCCTCACCTATTCATCTACCTGGTAGTACCACCTCAGTATAGGGTTAGGTGCGTAGCGATATATGCTAGAGTCTCCTCAAACACTCAGAGGAACGACTTGGAGAGGCAGGTTAAAGCATTAAAGCTCTGGACCTCCAAGAACCTCCCAAGTGCTGAGTACGTGGTTGTTACAGACATTGCTAGTGGTTTAAATGAGGATATGAGAGGTTGAGAAAACTCATCGAGATGACTAAGAGGAGGGAGATGCGGGGTTTGGGTTTCATAGGGCTTGATATCGCTTGATACCAAGCCCTCTACCCTTGGCTTCACTGCCCTTGGGATCCCTCTTCACCGGGATCCATGTCACCGGGCTCCGCCCGCTCGGGGTGACCCCAACCCACAGCTCCCCCTTCACTGCTTCCTCTGGGTCATCGCTGTGGGGAAACCCCCGCATCCTGAGGTATTTTAGGTATATGTTTACTGATGCTAGCTTCTGCCTGTCTAGCTCAAAGCCGCACCTGGGACACTTGAACACCCTACCCACTTGGGTCTTCACAACATACCCGCATCGTGGGCAGGTGCGAGAGGTGTTCCTCGGGGAAACCTTTGCTACAACAGCTCTCTCAGAGATCTTTCTCTGAATGATCTTCCAAGGAGTTCTGGCATTCCTCTTCCTCCTACTCTTCGGGGTTTCTCTCCTACTAACCAATTCCTCTTTTTCTAAATCCTCGAAAACATGAGTAGTGTTTGGAAGTAGCCTGGTTAGCCCACTTGCTAGTTTGTTTACGAAATCCCTCTCCCTATTACGCTCCCTAGCAACGTACTTCTCATAGACGTCCTTCAAGCCCCTGCTCTGCGCTACCCTCTTCTTCCTCTCGTACACGATCTTCATGCTCTGCAAGGGCTTAAGGTCAACTCTGATGAAGCCTACTCTCGATGAGAATCCGTCGAGCGAGAGCTCGTTGGAGTCCCACGCAACAACGTCCCTCACCTCTATAGCCCTCGTGGACTTGAATGGTATTAGTACCCCGTCATCCTTTAATACGACCTCCCCAACACTCCAGCCCTCAACCCTCCTAGTGAACCACCTACCACCCCAGGAGACCTCTATGTACTCTCCTGGCTTAACCGTGATCCTAATTCTCTTCTCCCCATAGTCCACTCTCATCAGGGTTATCTTGCACCTTGCGAACCTCCTCCTAACTCTCGGCTTAACCTTCCTAGCCCTTCCCCTAAGGTACCTCTTCCTCCAGGACTCCATAATGGAGTACGCTGTCCTAATGACAGCGTCAACCCAGTGCCTAGCGTATGGACAGTTTTGAAGGAGATCATCACGAAGCCTCTTCTTGAAAGACTTGTCCTTTGGTAGCTCGGGGACTTTAAGCTTATAGGGGATGATCACTATTTGCTTCCTCTTTCTCCTCTCTATTTTCGGGAGCCTATATTTCCACTCAGTGTTATCCCAGATTATGTCTATTGCTCTCTGCAGAGCCCTTAGATACCATGTTATCAGCTCGCTAACCCTTGGATCGCTTACTGGTATAGAGTACATTCTGACCTGTTTAAGGGTCTTCAACAAGCTTCCTTGCACCTTCAACCACCTTCTCGTACTTGTGGCTCCTCATACCGTATAGCTTCCCAGCGAAGTGGGAGACTATTGTGATAAGGTCTTCCACGAGCTCCTCCCTAGGATCCTTGTCCTCGTGGTTTAAGACAACTACTTCCACCCCGAAGGCTCTCAGTAGCTCCTCGATTGTCTTGAAGCCGAACCTCGTTAATCTATCTGGGTATGCTATGACGATCTTCGATATCCTCCTCTCGGTAGCAAGCTTTAGTATCTTCTTGAATCCTTTTCTATCCTCATTTAACCCGCTTCCAATGTCCGTCACTACCTCATAATCCACTATGTTGTTTTGCCTAGCCCACTCCTCTAGTGCTCTGACCTGCCTCTCCAAGTCATCCCTTTGACTACTAGATGACACTCTAGCGTAGAGCACCACCCTCTTCTGCTTGACTACGCCAATCAACCTCTCGACATCCTCCTCTCTAAACCTCCACTTACCACCAGGAGTCAGCACGGGCTTTATGTAGCCCCTCCTAACATAGTCCCTCAAAGTAGTATAGCTTATGCCAAGCCTCTCACAAACCTCCTTAGGCCTCAGCACTTCACTCCCTAAGTAAGAAAGTTGGTATCAACCCTTATAAACCTATATGAAAACCGAAGCAGTTTCATGGAGGCAGTCGTAGTGGCATATAGAGATAGGTTAACGAGATTCGGGTTCGAATACCTTAAGACTTTATTCAATACAGTTGGAGTAGATGTCTTCGTGACGTTTCAGGAGGAGCCGAAGGACTATGTCTAGTTAGCAGTAGGCTAAAGCGTAAAGTTCATCAATGGAGCGTTAGGAAGCTAATTGAGTTGCTCCATGAGAAACCTATGCACATTATTGAAGTTTCTGAAAAGGGAACATCTTCTAGAGACCCATCCACAGGTAGGAGGATTAAGGAGTTTGAGCCCCTGGTGATCCGCGCTGCGGTGAAGGGCTTGGGCCCTATTGCTGACGTTAATGATGGGTTACACTAGGGTAAAGCTTTTTCGAGGGGTACCCATCGCTATCTCAGGTGTGCTGCGAGCCTATTAGCCAGGTTCGAAACGATCTGGTGTTTGTTTATTAGCTTCTTCACCTAGGATCCTCTTGGAGCTGAGCTTGAAGCTGAGGTTTTACCTACTAGACGTAAGCTACGAGATCCACTCCGGTATACCGGTTATACTCCTCTGGGCTGTTGCTGAGGACGGTAGGAGGGTTCTAGTACTGGATAGGGGGTTCAGACCTTACTTCTACGCTATTCTCTCTGAGGATGTGTCGGAGCAGGAGGTTGTAAGTAGGATTAAGCTACTATCGAAAGGAGACTCACCCATTATAGGTGTTGAGGTCACTACGAGGAGGTACTACGGAAAGCCTGTGAAAGTTGCTAAGATAGCTACGGTTAAACCTGAGGCTGTGAGGGAGTATAGGGAGGCTGTTAAGAAGGTTAGAGGAGTTATCGATGTACTTGAGGCTGACATAAGGTTCAGCATGAGGTATGTTCTAGATAACGACGTAACTCCATGTCAGTGGTATGAAGCTGATGTAGAGCCTATAGAGGGGGTTACTGGTTACAGGGTTAACTCCGTATATAGCTTGGTAGATAAGCTCAAACCCCTAGATAGGGCGATCCCACCTAGGCTAAGGGTCCTAGCCTTGGATATAGAGGTGTACAACCCACGTGGAGCTACCGACCCGTCTAGGGATCCCATCATAGTTATAGCCCTAGCTAACTCCGAAGGTGAGGTTAGGATACTCACAGCCTCCGACGGTCCAACCCCTCAGGATAGGGAGTTACTGAAGGGGTTCGTAAACTACGTACTGACCTACGACCCCGACATAGTTGTAGGGTACAACTCCAACAGGTACGACCTACCGTACCTAGTTGAGAGGGCTAATAAACTGGGCATAGTCCTAGACATAGGTAGGGTAAGGGGAGGTATCCCCAGGCCTTCGGTACACGGCCACTACTCGATACCTGGTAGACTCCACGTAGATATCTACAACTTCGCTGAAGAGCTACCGGAGGTTAAGATAAAGTCCCTGGATGTCGTAGCCGAGTACCTGGGGATTATGAAGAGAAGTGAGAGAGTTCTAATACCCGGGCACGAGATCTACAGGTACTGGGACGATAAGTCTAAGAGGAAGACCCTACTAGACTACGCACGGGATGACGTAGTCTCGACTCTAAGGCTATCCGAGAAGTTCCTACCATTCGCTATGCAACTATCCTCCCTAACGGGCCTACCACTAGACCAGGTAGGGGCTGCCTCGGTTGGATACAGACTTGAGTGGTACCTGATGAGGGCTGCAACTAAGATGGGGGAACTCATACCGAATAGAATTGAGAGGGAGTACGAGCCCTACAGGGGGGCCATAGTGCTGGAGCCTAGGAAGGGGGTTCACGAAAACATAGCAGTCCTGGACTTCACCTCCATGTACCCCAACATAATGATTAAGTACAACATAGGACCGGACACCTTCGTTGAAGGGGAGTGCTCTAACTGCTACATAATCCCTGGACTGGGCTACGCCTTTAGGAAGGAGCCGCCAGGCTTCTATAAGAGCGTTCTAGAGACCCTCCTCAAGCTTAGGAAGGCTGTTAGGGAGGAGATGAGGAAGTACCCAGCGGACTCCCCGGAGTACAGAGTCCTCGACGAGAGGCAGAGGGCCCTTAAGGTACTAGCTAATGCCTCGTACGGTTATATGGGGTGGGTAGGGGCTAGGTGGTACTTCAGACAGGGAGCTGAAGCTGTTACAGCCCTAGGTAGGGAGACTATTAAGAAGGCCGTTGAACTTGCCGAGAAGCTGGGTCTCGAGGTCATATACGGGGATACCGACTCCCTGTTCGTAACCAACAAGTCGGAGGTCCAGAAGTTCATTGACGAGGTTATGAGGGTCCTGGAGCTCGAGATCAAGGTAGACAAGGTGTACAGGAGGGTGTTCTTCACTGAGGCTAAGAAGAGGTACGTGGGTTTAACGGAGGACGGTAGGGCAGATATAGTAGGCTTTGAGGCTGTTAGAGGAGACTGGTCCGAGATAGCTAAGGAGGTCCAGGAGAATGTAGCTAGGATAGTACTCGAGACAGGTAGCGTCGGTAAGGCTGTGGAGTACGTTAGGTCAGTAGTTCAGGAGCTTAGGCAGCTTAAGGTACCTATGGAGAAGCTGGTCATCTGGAAGACCCTTACTAAGTCCCTCGAGGAGTACGAGGTAAGCGCACCCCACGTAACAGCTGCTAAGAGGCTGATCAGTGCCGGCTTCAAGGTAGAGAAGGGGGATAAAATAGGCTACATAGTAACTAGGGGCGCGGGTTCCGTATCCTCTAGGGCCGTACCCTACTTCATGGCTAAGCCGAGCGAGATCGACGTAGACTACTACATTAAGCACCAGGTGATACCGGCAGCTCTTAGGATTCTGGAGTACTTCGGCGTAACTGAGAAGCAGCTGGAGGTAGCCTCGAGAGCTGGTAGAACGCTCTTCGACTTCAGGTAGGAGTCCCTGGGTAACCTCTCGGCACTGTAGTTCTCACCCTCTAGAGCGACCTCGGTAGGGTCTTCTAGGTTCAGCTGGACCTAGCTTATTAACTAGGGGCTGCACCACGCATGGTGTTAGCGTTGAGCTCCAAAGCTAGGGAGGAGATACCTATTCTTAAGAAGTACATCTACCTAAACAACGCCAGCGCAGGCCCCCTCCCCTCTAGGGTGGTGACCTCAGTCGTGAAGTTCGCTGAAGAGTGGGCCTCCGAGGGGGAGCCCTGGGAGGAGGGTATCAGGGCTATCTACGACTGCAAGAGGTTGTTCTCCCAACTCACCGGGGCTAGACCAGAGGAGGTCTCGGCATTCCCTGGGGTAAGTTATGGAATCGCCCTAGTACTCTCCTCCCTCAGGCTAAAGCCCGGGTCGAACGTAGTTGTGAGCTCTATGAACTTCCCAACAAGTATAGCTATCGCTAGGTCTATGGCTAGGCGGGGTCTCGTTAAAGAGGTCCGCGTAGTTGAGGACCGCGGGGGGTTTACGGACCTCCGGGACTACGAGAAATTTATAGACGATAATACCGCTGTAGTCCTAGTAGACTACGTTGGGTGGCTATCCGGCTACGTTGAGGACCTTAGGGAGGTTTCGAGGATAGCTCACGAACACGGGGCTATCCTGGTGTCCGATGCCTTCCACGCTGTCGGGGTTTTACCGGTGGACGTCAGGGCCCTGGGGGTTGACGTCCTCGTAACCGGTTCGTATAAGTGGCTTATGAGTCTACACGGAGCTGCCCTAGCCTACGTACGGGAGGAGGTACTCGAGTCCCTGAACCCGCCGTACGCTGGCTGGATGGCTCTCGAGGACTCTATCCCTAGGAGGATACTTAGGGGTGAACCGGAGTTCCTCAGACCCATAGACCCTCTTAGGACGGAGCTAGCAGGAGACGGGGGTAAGCTGGAGTGGGGTACGCTACCGCTCGTAGCCTTCGTAGCCCTACGCAGGGCCCTGGAGTTCATCCTGGAGTACAGAGCTCCGGACCTCTTCGAGACCCACACGAGGAAACTCGCTGAGAGGATTATCGAAGGGTTGGAGAGCCTAGGTTATGAGCTCTACACAGCTAGGGGTAGGCACGCGGCTATAGTATCGTTTAAGCACCGGAGCCCTATACAGCTAGCTGAGCACCTGAGTAGAGCAGGCGTAGTAGTATCCGGGAGGCCGGGCCTCGTTAGGGTATCGCCGCACTTCTACAACACCCATGAGGACGTAGATAACTTCCTGGAGACCCTGAGGAGAGTAGATAGAGAGCTGCGTGGGTAACTATGAGGTTGGTTGCTGTAGCCGCGCACAGCGAGGCTCCGGACCCCGCTAACCTGGAGAGGATACGCAGGTTCGTCGACCTACTTGCAGATAGCTGCGGTGACTCCCTAGCTCTACTGGTTGGAGGGTACTGGGGGTTCATGAGGGTGGTGGTGGACGAGGCTATAGGGAAGGGGCTAATGGTGGTCATACTACCACCCGTAGAGAGGGAGGATGTCGAGTTCCCGGAGAGGGCCATCGTCCTTAGGACGGGGCTTAGCTATAGACTTAGGAGCGTAGCCATGGTTAGGAGTTGCGACGTCCTAGTCGTCCTGGGAGGGGCCTCCGGTACCATCCAGGAGCTAGTGACCGCCTATACCGAGGGTAAGCCAGTGCTACTCCTCCTAAGCGGGCTGCCGTCGGATAGAGTGTCCGCACTAGCCCCCTACCTAGACGATAGGAGGGTTGCGGAGATTAGGGTCTTCGATAGTGTTGAGAGCCTCGTTAGCGAGTTATGCCGAACCCTAGCTGAGCGCCGTGGAGGGGCCACCAGGTTCGGCTAAAGCCTCTTCAAAGCTCCTAAAAAAAGTTTTATAGACTGGCACGTAGATTACTCGGTGTGAGCCGTGCCGTTCGAGCGGCCTATTATTAGGGTGGAGCCACCCGGTCCTAGAGCTAGGGAGGTTATTAGGAGGCACCACGAGCTCATCATGACATCTACCCACGATCCGGAGAACCTACCCCTAGTTATAGAGAGAGCTGAGGGAGTCTGGTTCGTGGATGTCGATGGTAACGTCTACCTAGACTTCACTTCGTCGGTAGCTGTTAACAACCTGGGCTACCCTACGCACCCCGAGGTAGCTAAGGCTGTTAGTGAGCAACTCCACGTACTAGCCCACGCAGCTGGTACGGACTTCTACAACCCCTACCAGGTACAGCTGGCGGAGGTCCTAACCTCCATAGCTCCAGGAGGCTTCCCCAAGAAGGTCTTCTTCTCTAATAGCGGTACCGAGGCTAACGAGGCTGCTATAAAGATAGCTAGGTACTCGACTAATAGGAAGTACTTCATAGCGTTTATAGGGGCCTTCCACGGTAGGACCATGGGGTCCCTAAGTCTAACCGCGAGTAAGCCTGTACACAAGAGGAGGTACTACATGACCATGCCCGGGGTCGTCCACGTACCGTACCCCAACCCCTACAGGAACCCGTGGCACGTAGACGGCTACGAGTACCCGGACGAACTCATAAACAGGGTCCTAGAGTACATTGAGTACTGGGTCTTCGAACACCAGGTACCTGCGGAGGAGGTTGCCGCCGTGTTCTTCGAACCCATACAGGGTGAGGGGGGTTACGTAGTACCGCCTAGGAGGTTCTTCCAGGAGCTCAAGAAGCTCACCGATAGGTACGGTATACTCCTAGTAGACGATGAGGTGCAGATGGCCTTAGGTAGGACCGGTAAGATGTTCGCAGTAGAGCACTTCAACGTGGCCCCCGATATAGTAACCCTGGCAAAGGCCCTGGGAGGTGGGGTAGTACCCCTAGGAGCTACCGTATTTAGGAAGGACCTAGACCTCGAACCCGGAGCGCACTCCAACACCTTCGGGGGGCACGCCCTGGCGGCCGTGGCAGCCCTTAAGAACATAGAGGTCACTGAGAGACTTCTACCTAGGGTAGCCGAACTGGAGAAGCTGTTCTGCGAGAGGTTATCTGAGGTAAAGGAGAGGTACCAGAGGGTGGGGGACGTTAGGGGCCTTGGGCTGGCCTGGGGTGTGGAGTTCGTTAAGGACAGGAAGACCAAGGAGCACGACGCTAAGACTAGGAATAGGGTAGTCTACGAAGCCCTCAGGAGGGGGCTAGTCCTACTAGGTTGCGGTAAGAGTGCTATAAGGCTAATACCGCCCCTGATAATAACTGAGGAGCAGGCTAAGATAGGTCTAGATATATTCGAGGAGGCTGTGAAGGCCGCGTCCACGTAGATAAAGCTTTATTACTCCCCACCCTACTTAACTCTTATGGTGCGGGGGTGCCCGAGCCAGGTCAAAGGGGTCGGGCTTAGGCCCCGATGGCGTAGGCCTGCGTGGGTTCAAATCCCACCCCCCGCACCATAAGAATTCTCTCGATCTTATCGCACGGACCTAGTGAAGCGATTTTCTTCCTTCTGGTTTCAGGGTCGTACCACTCTTTAACTAGGTAGTAGCGGCCGCCTATCCTCCTAACCCTGTAGAATACTGATTTCGCTAACCGCTACCACCCATCCCTAAGCGTTAATAAGTTGCGTCCCGAGTAGGAAAAGCTGGGCCCCTCACTCTTCCACCCACCCGGGGCTACAGCTGGTATAGCACCCACGCTGGGGAAGTCCCTAGGCTCCATTACTGCTCCCGGCTAGCTTGGGGATCCTTTGGAAGGCCGCCTATACGTTGTAGACCTAGGTAGCTTACCGAGGAGGTACTCGTAGACCTTCCTCAGTTGCTTCCTAGCTACAACATAAACCTATATAAAAACCAAAGCAGTCTCACGACGGTTCGTTGAGGCTAGCTTTATCGCTGTACTCGATTAAGAGGTTTGTGTATGACGTAACGCGCCTAGCTCTGAGAACGTAGTACTTCTACAACGCCATTTACAGCATCCACTCTTACCAGGTCCCCTGACTTTATAGCCTCTAGAGGGTTTATCTCCGGCTTATCGACTATTGGTATCACCTTGCCGTAGAGCTTCTCGGCTAAAAAGGCTGCTACAGCCACAACGGGGTCTATTTCAATGCTCACTATAGCCACTGGCGCACTATTACACCTCACAGCCTCAAGGAGCACTGTAGTTGCTGAAACAGAGCCCTTCGCGTAGGGAAATATTAACACTTTACCAGCAACGCTCTTACCGTAGAGCTCGTGCCTCTTATCTATTATCACGCCTGCTGCCGGGTCTAGTCCACCCCAGAAGCTGATCGGCTGGCGGGTTACAAGAGCCTCGCCTTCCGCTAAGCCTCTTGTCACAGGGCGGCATTTGAACGAAACTCTCCCCATAGCTCTACACCCTTCAACTAGTAGTTGCAGCCTTTAGGCAACTCAAAGTATCCTTGAAAACCACGTCGACGTTATGTAGCCCTGGAGCGTAGTAGGCCATCTTAGCTGAATCCGTTATCAACACTTTAAACCCCCACCCGCTCAGCGGCAGGTATAGTGGGCAAGACCCAGCTATCAACATACCACCAGCTCCCTCTATCGCGTTCAGCAGGCCCATTTCTCTTGCAAGAGACTTTGCAGAGGGTGATGTGAAGATCCAGAGCTCCACTCCCCTCTTAACTCTCCTCCCTTCAAGGTAGCTTGCTATTTCCCTCAACTCCTCAACTGAGCAATGAGGGCACCCGATAGCGACGAGATCTGGCTCTCTGTCTCCAGTAGTGCTCAGCTTCTCCTTAACCTCCTTGAACTCCCTTAGGTCAATGGTCACCTTGTCTTTGAATTTTTCGCCGCGAGTAGCTGCCTTAAGCGTTCTAGCCTCCGGCGTGACGCCAACAATGTGGCACAGTGCGCAGGGGCCTCCAGTCGCAGCTGCTGCACCGAAAAACTTCAACTGGTCTACCGTAACAGATCTAGGTATCCCGACAACTACTGGCACTTCTGTACCGGCTGTGGAGCCTATTAGAAACCCTAGTGCACCGTAATCTGAGCGGGTGAACTTCTTAACTGGCAGGTCTTGGAGCTCAAATAGCATAGTTCCCCTTCTATTCTCACTCAAGTATAGCCCAAACCTGGGAACCTTACCAATGATCGCTGCGCAGACGTCAAGGAGGTCGCCAAATCTGTTTGTTCTAGATCCTATAACGCTGTTTGCAAAGAACACAGCGTTCGACTCACCCCACGCTACGTTTTGACCGTACTTGATGTTGGCACCGTTTTGGTAGGGAGCACATGTCCACGTTGGTATAACGCCCATTTTAATGTACGCTCTAGCTAGCCTAATCTGCTTTTCGGTAACTTCGCTGGGTACACGTAGCTCTCTCCACGCCTCGAAGTCTATTGCAGAAGGGTTTATAGTAGCAGGCACCTTGAATAAAGCACCGGCACTAACCATTTTCTCACAGAACTGCAAACCAGCCTCATATATTGTCGCGTACGAGGCGGCGTCTATGTGGGCGTGCTGGATCTTGATCATCCTGTCGGCTTCATAAGCTTCACCTAACTTAACGAGAACAGACATGGCTATTTGCGCTGCTTCACCTCGCTCTCCATTTAGAACAGCCTCTTCTTCCTTAGTTAAGTACATGTATAAAGCCCCTGTCATAATTAATAGCACCCGCTAAAATAAATGTTACCCCGACGCGTAGGGCTGTGGTGCTCTATTGTTCCGTATAGAACATGTCATGTAGGCACGTTACGGTCAAATCATAGCTAGAAAAGCTGTTACATTAATGCATTGCAACGCGTAGATAAGGGTTGTGAGAGTTGAAGGTTGTACTCGGGTGAGCTAAATACATCCACTGTACTAGCGCTACTTAGGAAAAAGTACAGTGCAGAGGTAATTACAGTCACAGTGAATGTTGGTCAGGGAAGCGAGCGAAAGGCGTTGAGGAGAGAGCCTATAAGCTCGGATCAGCTAAGCACTACACGAACGACGCTAAAAGAGAGTTTGTTGGAAAACTATGTTTTCAAGGTCATAAAGGCCAATGCCCTATACGAGGGCAAATACCCGCTTGGAACAGCACTAGCTAGGTACGTGGCTACGGTTACGTTAGCGCATGTGAAAGAGTTGGCAAACAAAGGCCTACTACCCTTAGAGGCGTATGAAGCTGTCGTGGGCGAGCTCGTAAAGCTCATTCAGAGCGATGGAAAAGAACTATACAAGTGGGCAACTAGTAGTGGTAAAGTAGTAGAAATTATGAAGACTTTTTCGAAGCTCTCGAAGACTACTTGCACGAGAAAGTATGATTAGATGCAGGTAGGCTGGCCATTGGTAGAAGTAGAAACGACCACGTAGTAGCTGTTCTGAGGATAGCGCTGAGAGATAAGGTTATCGAGGTGCTACACAAGATTATTGAGCTTCGAGAAGCCTTGTTAGCTAAGGGCGAGAAGTACAAGACTTGATTTTCCTGTTTCACTCATGAGCAAGTAGCTCAATGCGATAGCACAACAATATACTTCTTATCCTACGAGCATGCCTTCAGCGACTTATGGAAAGCGCTCTACTACTCAATAAGCCTCTTAAACCAAAATCTCTTGGGGTCTGGAGCAGCTACCAGGAGCTTCTTAGAGCTTAACCTAGTGTTTTTCTAAAACTCTGGCTCAGAGCGGGAGCCTCTTCCACCATACTATGCCACGGGCTCTAGGCTTTTTGCGCTTTACGTTGTCTCAGTACTTGCGCTGCTAATGGCTGAGGTTGGAAGGCTCATAGAGGACGCCTTCCTGCTTCTAAACACTATTCCTCACGGCGTGTTGTTGCCGAGAAACCACATATCTACTAGTAGCATAATGCCTCATAAGAAAACCCCGTAACGCTTGAAGTCGCGAGGGCTAAGGCCTTCAAGGTAATCGGCATCTCAACGTCTCTACTATCTGCGTGCAAGTCTGTCCCCTACGGGTATAACTTAGACTTCCAGGAGATGAACAACCAGGTCTTCGACGCGGTTAGAGATGTAGCGAAGACCCTAGACGTACTAGTAGACTTCATGAAGTGCCTCGAAATAGATCCTGGTGAAATGCTGTGGCACCTAGGTGACAAGCCATGTTGGAGTAGTGACTTAGTGAGTACTTAGCCTTAAAGGAAAATAAGCCTGTGCGCGAGCTGTACGTAGAGCTAGCAACAGCTCTCCAAGTAGCTCGTGATGAAGATAGGTCTCTTTTAGTAAGCTTCTTCGAGAAGCGCGGAGTCTCCGGGGAGAAGCTGCTAGATCCACATAGGCAGAAGCCTTTGGAGAGAAAGCTAAGCGAGCTACTGGAGAAGTCGAAAAGCGTGTACTAGAAGACCGAGAGAAGCTGAACATCCTTGTAAGCTCTCTAAAACAGTGCCATGATTCTCTGTTAAAGACCTAATTACAGCATTCATTACGAATTTTAGGCAATAAGCTCCTGCCTCTTCTCCAAGGTTTTGGAGTCCATGAGTGTTATATGTTATACAAAGTATATAAGGTAGAGCACATCAAGTACACTGGGGTCTCTAATAAGCCAATACTCTACAACCTACACTACGCGAACACTGTTGGCAAGCCCGTGATCATCAGGGTCCCAGTAATACCCACGATAACGGATACGGATAGAAATGTAGATGGATTAGTGAAGCTCCTCGAATCCCTAAACCTAGATAGAGTACTGAGAGTAGACCTACTACCATACCACGATGTGAGAGAGAAGTATGAAAGACTAGACATGGAGTACAAAATGCCACCAGGCCTTAAAGTTCGGAAGAAAAGCTCAAGTACATCAATGAGAGAATAGAGGAATTAGACCTCAAAGTAGCCATAGGAGGTAGCAGTTAACAACCACTCTTAATTTTACTTCCTATTTTTACTTCTTTGTCAACGTCAATTTCTACCGCTCTCAGACGAATCAAGCTTTTAACAACAATGCCGGAGACCTCGGTTAGCAGTACGAGAAACCAGGAGGGAGGACTCTACGAGCCAGGATCACACATCACTTAGAGCAGTTAACTCGGGTTTCGTAATATAAGGTCCCAAAGGTAGAACGCTACTCTTCTATTGTCGCCTTGTTGAAGGCCCACGCCGCTAGCGCTAGTAGTGCTGTGGCATATGCTGCTAGTATTGCGAGGTCTGTGAGGGGGTTCATGCAGCCGAAGCCCACGTCTGCCCCCCGCTAACCAGTACCTTACTGCGTGAACCGCGTAGCTAAGGGGGTTGGCCTGCGAGAAGGCTTTCATCCAGTCAGGCATGGTGGTGACCGGGTAGAATACGCCGCTCATGAACATTAGAGGCATTGTGAGTAGGTTTACAATAATCTGGAAGTCCTCAATGCTCCCTAGTTTCAGCGCTATCACTATTCCAAGCGAGGCGAACGCTATGGACGTGATGAAGAGGTAGATGGTACGGGTGCTTAGCTCATAATCTGAAGAGCTCCGTTGCTATTAGGAAGTAGGTGAGCACTGTTACTATATCAGCTATACTGGTTATCACGGGTGCTGAGGCTACAGCTGGGTCTACCTTAAGCTTTGCTAGGAGTATGGGTAGTAGGGCCCCTACTACATCGGCTACGTAGCATGAAACCGCTAGGGCTGCGGTTACTACTGAGGCTATCTTGAGCGCGAAACCAGTGTTCCAGGTAGTTATGTAGGGTATTGCGAACCCTATGGCGAAGGCTATTGGGGCTAGTATAGCCAGCATTAGGGTGGTGGTGGTGAACTCCTTAACTAGTACCCTAACTACGTCAGTCCTGGATAGCCTTACCTCCCCGGTAACTAAGCTCCTTAGTATGAGGGCTGAGGCCTGGGACCCTATGTTACCTGAGTTATCGGCCAGCATAGGCATGAAGGCTGCCAGCATAGCTACCCTACTTATTACGTCCTCGAAGCCAGCCACTATACTACCCGTAATGGCATTGAGTAGGTACAGGTAAACCAGCATGGGAGCCCTCTTGAGGGCTAGCCTAAGGGGGTTCTGAGCTATGTAACTACCCCTAACAGTCTCTATGAAACCTCCGTACTTTAGGAGGTCCTCAGTGAACTCACTGACAACTACGTCCAGTAGGTCATCTAGAGTTACAACACCGAGGAAGCGGCCGCCTGCATCGACTACGGGCACCTCAAGTAGGTCGTAGGCTATCGCTAGCCTAGCTGCCTCCTCCCTATCCCTCGTAGGCTCTACGTAGACCCTAACCCTCTCAACGCAGTCAGCTAACCTCACATCCCTAGGCTTTGTTAGGAGTATCTTAGCGTCTAGGTAGCCTACTAGCCTACCCTCACTATTTACGACGTAGACATAGTTGTGAGTATCGTAAAGCCCTAGCTTAACCTTACGTACATAGGTCTCGATAACCTCACCTACGGTTAGGCGGGCGTCGAAGATCGGTACCTGAGTGGTCATTATACCCCCAACGCTCTCCGGGTGGTACCTGATCACCCTTAAGACCTCCGAACTGAGCTCCTGCGGGAGTACCCTTAGGACATCTACCCTAACCCTAGGTGGTAGCTTGGGGAGTACGTCGGCTACCTCATCTACCGGTAGCTTCGACAGCATCTTAGCTATATCATCAACTCCCTTAACTGAGGCTAGTTCGTGCACCACCTCATCCGGCAGCTTAGCCAGTACCCCAAGTAGGTTACCGAGCATATCCACGGAAGACGAGGCCAGAATCCTCCTCCTCTCGCTACTACCTAACCTAAGGATGACCTCGAGAGCGGTCGGAGGATCTAGGGAGGTGAAGAGATTTACAGCCTCCTCAACTCTACCAGTTGCTAGACTCCCTTCAATAGCTTCAACAATCTCCTCGACAGCCCTACCCAAGGCTTCCACCACTCCGAACGAGATCTGGGGAGCTTGAGGTATTTAAAGTAGTCGACCCACCCTATCGTGCTGACCTCCTCCTCGCCCTAGAGGGTGTGGGTCCCCCTAGGGCGGCTCACGGGTTCCCCGCATCTATTCGGGTCTACATCTGTTATCTGCGGGGCAATCGGGGTAGTAACCGTCAAGCTACGGTGTTGTAGCTGAGGTAGATGCGGCGTCCCAGTTAGTAGGGTCTTCAAGCTTACTACAGTATCGTAGGTAGCTGGGTTCCGGGAAGCTTCTTAGGCTTTAACATCCTAGAAATCTATACAGGCTCTTAAGGTGTATAGAACTACCTCATTCTCGAGGTAAACCGGAGGAGATGAACGAGGATAGGGTGGTAGGTAAGCACGTGTTCGGGGAGCTATACGGTATTAGCGATACTCGGCCGGATAAGCTCAGGGAGCTACTCCTAAGAGCTGCTGAGGTAGCTAACATGCACATAGTCGACTCCATGACATACGATAGGGGTACGGTATACGGAGCCCTAGTCCTAGTCAAGGAGTCCCACCTAGCTATACACGTCTTCAGAGGACTCTCCTACGCGCTACTAGATATCTATACTTGTGGTGATGGGAGTACCCCCGAAGAGGCGTATGAGTTCGTAGTTAGGGAACTTAAGCCAGTCAGGTACACTAAGAGCTACGTAGATAGGTCCTCAGCTTAAACCCTAGCTTTTTTCTACTACCTCCACCCTAACCCCTTCAACACCTAGGGTAGTCCTCATAGTGAAGTCGCTTAGGAACCTAACTACAGTTTCAACGGAGTCCGCGCTCTCAGGCTTGGTGAGGGCTATGGCACACCCACCACCGCCAGCTCCGGTAAGCTTAGCTCCTAGAGCACCTGAGCTCCTAGCAGCGTAGACTACCTCGTTCAACCTCCTAGTGGATACCCCTAGGGCATCCAGAAGTCCGTGGTTTACGTTCATGAGGTGTCCGACCTCGTAGAGGTCCCCCCTCCTTAGGGCTACCTCAGCTCTCGAGGTTACCTCACCTATTACCTCAATAATCCTCCCGTAGATCTCGGGGTACTTAGTCACCCTATCCCTAACTGCTAGTACCATATCCCTAGTCCTAGCCTCCCTCTCTACGTAGGCTATAACTATGGGTAGGTCCACCCCAACCTTGAGGAACTCCCTCTCAATGCTTCCACCGCTATACCTTATCCTCATGAACCCACCGAAGGTAGCTATGGAGGTATCCATAGGTGAGGCGACCCCTTGGACAGCCTTCTCCACCTCCCAGCCGAGCCTAGCTATCTCCTCCTTGGAGAGCTCGTAGCCCCCGCTATACGCGTAGGCGGCTACCGTAGCTACAGCCACGGCTGCTGAGGTACCTAGACCAGCGCCGACGGGCATCTCGGAGCGGACGACTAGGTTAACCCCGTGTCTACTACCGAGGTAGGATGACGTCAGCTCTATAGCCTTATTAAGGTACGAGATAGCCGGTAGAACGAGGCCGTACTCCGTCTCAACGGTAACCTCACCCTCCCTATAGGTAACTATAACACCCGGGACCCTGAGGTCCCTAGCCTCGATCTTTATCACCCCATCAGACCTGAGCTCAGCGTATACGTAGACCCTCCTACTTATGGAGGTAACTATAGCTGGCTGACCGTAGACAACCGCGTGCTCCCCGAAGAGGGTAACCTTACCCGGGGCTGAAGCCACTACCTTCAACTACTACCCTACAGCAGGTCGGCTCTGGGCAAAAAGAGCTAGTACCTAGAGCACCACCGGGATTCCGTAGTAGAGATGCCTATAAGTCCCTGGAAGACCGCGGAGGCGTGAAGTACCTAGGCTTATAGGATGTGGTTGTACAAGCTACCGCGGCGATGGTCTGTGAACCGCGGGAGCAGGTCTACAGCCGCGGGTAGTAGTAGCGCGGGGCAGGTAGCTAGGGTAGCTCAGCTCTACTGGAAGACCGCACTAGCTGGGGTTCTGGTATCGCTAGCTATAGTCCTACACCTCTTCAAGGCCCCCTTCCCACCAGCCCCGTTCCTGAAGTTCGACGGTGTCGGCATACCCCTGACGGCACTGTCTTTATACTCAATACCGCTGTCCGTAGCTATAGTACCAGTGGTCTTCGTGGCCCTACAGGTCCTGGGTGCGGACGTCGTCGGTGCCGGAATGAAGGTGCTGGCTGAGCTCTCAACATACCTACCGCTGGCACTAATGTACAGGAGAGTAGGTAGTAGGGGGTTAGTAGGCTACGTAGTCTCGGTCTGCTCAGCCATAGCTACTAGGGTGGTTATTATGACGCTGGCTAACTATATCATAACCCCGTACTGGATACTTATGGCCGGGTGGGCTAGGACCTACGAGCAGGCCTACTCCATGACCCTAAGGTACCTACCGTGGGTAGCCGTCTTCAACGCCATAGTCGCCCTATACGTAGCCCCCTTAGCTCTCGCGGTGTTTAGAGTACTAAGGAGGGTTGTTTAGCACCCAATCCCGGGTGTAGTAGCGTAGTGCACGGTTCAACTACGTTTTCCTTCACCGGTACCGAGGCCCCCTCCCTAGAGGTCGTGGACCTCTGGTTCAAGTATCCAAGGAGTTCCGGGTGGGTTCTGAGGGGTGTAAACCTCAGGCTTTACCCAGGGGAGGTAGCCCTAGTTATAGGGGCCAGCGGCTCCGGTAAGACAACACTACTTAGGGCTATTACGGGTGTTGGTGTGTGGATCTACGGTGGCGAGCTGCGGGGTAGGGTTCTACTCGGTGGGGCTCCACTTGAGGAGCTACCCCTAGATAAGATCAGGAGGTCTATTCAGGTAGTTAACCAGAACCCCTATACCCACTTCATAGAGCACGTGGTGGGGTACGACCTGCTGAGCACCGCTGTACAGCTCTATGGTGAGAAGCTGGGGCGGAGGGTCTTCGCCAGGGTTACTACGGCCCTTAAGATAGAGGGGCTCCTAGGTAGGAGGTTCTTCGAGCTCTCCGGGGGGCAACTACGCAGGGTTGCCGTAGCTAAGGCCCTTCTCTGGGACCCCGAGGTACTAGTCCTCGACGAGCCTCTGATGTGGTTAGATGACGAGGGCGTAGCCGACGTGGTCGAGGCCATACACGTAGCTAGGTCCTTAGGGAAGGCGGTACTGATCTTCGAGCACAGGTTCATGAGGCTACTCCACCTAGCTGACTCGATCTATGTGCTCAGAGAAGGGGCCCTACACAGGGTTGAGCACGACCTCCTGAAGAAGCTCCAGAGGTCCGTTAGGCCTCGTGGTAGCCACCCCCCGGAGGGGTCCGGGAGTAGGACTACCGATAGACCTTTACTCCTAGCTGAGGATGTGTGGTTTAGGTACGATAGGCGTGAGGACTGGGTCCTGAGGTCCCTAAGCCTAGAGGTTAGCGAGGGGACTACTACCGTGGTCTACGGGGGTAACGGAAGTGGTAAGTCAACCCTCCTCAAGGTGATCTCCGGGTACCTCAAGCCTAATAGAGGTAGGGTGGAGCTCCGCTCTAGGGCTGTCTACGTACCCCAGAACATCTACCTATTCTTCACCGAGGAGTCTGTACTGAAGGAGTTCGAGGTCGTCTGCAGGTCCCGCAACCTCGGTAGGCAGTGCGTTGAGAGGGGCATGGACTACCTTAGGTACCTAGGTGTAGGAGTGGACCTAGAGGAGAGTCCGTTTAACCTATCCTGGGGTCAGGCTGTTAGATTAGCTGTTGCTGTAGCAACAGCAGCTTCGGTAGGTCCTACCGTGCTACTACTCGACGAACCGTTTACAGGTCTTACCTACCTGGAGAGACTCCAGCTGGCTACCTCCCTAGCTAAGCTGGGCGGTACTTACGTTATTACGACCAGTAACGAGGAGACCCTAGCCCTGGTCTCCTCTGCGAAGGTCTTCAAGCTAGCGGGTGGTACTCTAGAGGAGTTGAGGGGGATACCTGGACGGGACCCTCTTGAGGCTGCTGAGCTATGTAAAGCCCTGGGCATTGGGGTGAACCATGGTGTCGGGAGCTAGGGACCTAGCCTACCTCTTCGTAACCTCGGGAAGGGCTGGGGAGCTGGGTTCGGTAGCTAAGGTGGTAGTTCCGCTAACCCTCCTAGTCCCGGCTGTAGCCCCCTACCTAGTTCCGGGAGCTGAGGCCAGGCCTTCACAGCCCGCGGTACTCGTAGTCTACGAACTCCTAGTACTGGGTTACGTAGCGGGGGTTAGGAGGGTTTCTAGGATGGTCTCACTAGTGGTGCTATTCCTAGGTATAGCCCTAGCCCTCTCGATGCTCTCCTCGGTTCTCGGGACCGGCCCGCCTGACCCTACGTACTCGGTTTCCTGGACCCTGAGGCTACTGTCTATAGTGCTCGCCCTCTCAATGCTCTTCCAGCTCCTAACGGTAGGTGAGGTCAGGTACCTACTGATGAGGTTGGGACTGAGGTGGCTATCCGAGGTGGTCTCCGTAGCTATAGCCCAGCTACCTGTAGTCCTGATATCGTTCTCCGAGGCTACCGTAGCTGCCGTACTGAAGCTAGGTGGTAGGAGGGTCTCAGCTGTAGTAAAGCCCCTAGTGGTCGACGCTGTAGTTATCAGTAGACAGGTAGCTGAGGCCCTCTACCTCCACGGGCTCCCCCCAGCCCCTAGACCTAAACTAATTGAGGGGGCTACCGACGTCTACTTAATCCTAGGCGCCCTGATAGCCTCCTCGGTATCAGCCCTAGTAGTCTAACACCTCGGAGAGTTCGGTACAGCTTTAATTCCCTACGACCCATAGTGCTGGGTAGTCGAGCTGTACGTAGTTGTAGCGGTTACCGGCGCTAGTGGACTGGTACTAGCTCTAAGACTTATCGAGGTACTGAGGGGTATGCAGACCAAGGTGGATGCGGTTGTGTCTAGAGCGGCTATGAAGGTGGCTGAGAGCGAGTGTGTTTCGGGGGAGTTCCTCCTCTCTAAGCTGAGAGAGCTCGGTGCGGACTCCGTCTACCTAGACGATGAACTCGACTCCCCACTATCTAGCTCCAGCTACGTAACCCTGGTCGACTGGGTAGCGGTGGTACCGGCGTCCATTAAGACTATAGCATCCATAGTCTACGGGCTCTCGGATAACCTGGTGGCCAGGGTAACCCTCAACGCCCTAAGACTGGGTAAGAGGGTTATCGTAGTACCTAGGGAGTCCCCTCTAGGAGAGGTAGAGCTCAGGGTTCTGTACAGAGCCGCTAGGACCGGAATCCACGTCGTCCCAGCTACGGTAGGCTTCTACACGAAACCCGAAACACTAACCGACGTGGTAAACTTCGTAGTCGGTAAGATACTCGACGTAGCTGGGGTGAAGCACCAGCTATACCCCAGGTGGCCTAGCACTAGGAAGACCGGTGAGGACCTGTGCTCCAAGCTGTACCTAAAGAGGTAGTAGAGTACCGCTTTTCAGTGGTTCGTATTCCCCACGCTCACCGACTCCAGAGCCTGTAACCGATCTATAGTTGTTACTTGCGACTAGTTGTAGATAACTGTGAGTAGTTGGCTTAAGTTTATTAGCTCCTCTACGTGTATCCACCTGTGGATGATGAGTCTTGGAGTATGAACTAATGTACTCAAAGCGGATGAGGGGCTCTTGGGTTACGTGGAGCCCTGATAGCCCGGGCCATGATGCGATGAAGACCCGAACGGAGCCCGGGAACCCCGAGGCAGAGAGGTATTCAAAACCATCTACAGCTATTCACAAACAACTGCCTCGGGGAAACCCTCCGGCTAGCATGTACCTGTTCCCAGACCTAAGACCCTACCTGAGTAGGGTCCGCATGGACGACCTCGACTTCACCTACCAGCTAGCTGATGCTAAAGGCGTCGTGGTCCTTCCGGGGTCGGTCTTCGGTCCAGGAGGTGCCGGCCACGTTAGGTTCACCTTCGTTACCCAACCCGAGGAGGTTATTAGAACCGGGGTCCAGCTCATCGCGGAGTTCATTGAAGAACTGGAGAGGTCTCGTGGGGCTGTCTCGTAGTTGATGGCTAGGGGTTAGATTTATAAGCTCTGCTTCTGTCTACTCCTCAGGGCCCGCCTAGGCGATGGGGGCGATGCCCCGAGCCCGGGCGGGCTAAACCTAGATGGGAGCCCCGTGCCGTTGGGCTCGACGGCCGCCCATGACCCCATGCTGATCGCCCATGAGGCGTGGGCGAGGTGGAAGTCCCTGGATGCAATGAATGAACATAAACTAACGAGGATGAGCATCTAGGGACAAACGGTAGGTAGGTGATTCGAGAACCTCCTCTAGGACCTTTTTAAGTAGGTCTATGTTCACCCCCTTAAGAGCTGAGATAGGTACTACCCTGTAGCTCCACAGCCCACCCCTTAGCTCCCTATCGACTATCTCCTCGAGCTTACTAATGTAGTCCCCCTGTACTAGGTCTACCTTGTTTAGGGCTACTACCAGGGGCTTCCCTACGTAGCCTATCCTAATCAGTATCTTCAGGGACTCCCTCAGCTTCATCGAGAACACCTCCGCGCTATCGGAGGAGTCGAGCATTAGGATTACCGCAGAAGCTGTGGAGATCTCCTTTAGTGTTGCGTAGAAGGCCTCAACGATCTCCGGGGGTATGTCCCTTATGAACCCCACGGTATCTATGAAGACCACCCTGGAGTTGCCCACCGGGACCATCTTAGCCTTAGTCGTGGTGGTGGTTAGAAGCTCCGGACCGGTAGCCCTCCTCTCACCGGTTAGCCTATTGAAGAGGGTCGTCTTACCGGCGTTGGTGTAGCCTGCTATAGCTACATGCTTAAAGCCCCTCTCCTCCCTCCTACTCCTCTCAGAGTCCTTAACCCTCCTTATCCTCTCCAGCTCCCTCCTCAGCCTAGCTATCCTACGCCTTACGTGGGTGTAGTACGCGTCCACGGCGTACCCTCCGGGCCCTAGGAAGCCGGGGAGCTCCCCGAGCTTAGCCCTCCTGATCCAGTCCCTTATGAGCGGTAGCTGGTGTCTTAGCTTAGCCATCTCTATCTGTATCTTAGCCTCCTTAGAACCCGCATGCTCAGCTAGGACGTCGAGTATTAGCATTACCCTATCCTCTACACCTACCTTAAGCTCCCTCATTAGGTAGCTTACGTGCCTAGGGCTGAGGACGTCGTACACGTAAATCTTGCTGAAGCTACCGCCATTTAAAACCTTCTTCACCTCGTCAACCCACTTAGGGGTTAGGTAGGTTGATGCCGAGACCCTATAGCTATCCGGTAGCTCGATAACCTCGAACTCCTTGTAGAGTACTCTAGCTAACTCCTCAGCTTCAGTGCGGTCACCTCTTCTAACAACTAGGAGGGCCTTACCCAACTACTTCTCACGCCTCCTAATGGAGACTACATCACCTAGTGTAAGCTCCCTCATCTTTGTTGGACCGGGTAGGGCCGCTGCTGGACTATCTACAACAGGCTCCAATAGCTTTACCGATAGTACTTCCTCAAGCTTCTTAGCTAGGGGTATAGTGGGTACTAACCTACCCGACTCTATCCTCTTTATCGTATTCTCACTCTCCTTAACTAGGTCTGCTAGAGCCTTCTGGGTTAGACCCAGCCTCTCCCTAGCCTGCCTAATCCTCTCAGCGTAGTCAGGTACCACCTCGTACTCCTCGAAGAGTTCCCTCTCCCTAATCCTAGGCTCCGGCCTTACTGAAGTCCTAGCTGACTCAGGACCTCTCCTAACTTCCGTTACCTCCCTAATTTCCCTAGCTACATCGCTCCGAACTACCCTACTATAACACGATGGGCATACTGATAGCTTAACGTTCTCAACGAATATGATCTTCATGTCCCGCCTAGGTGTAGGCCTACCACACATCTCACAGTAACCGTAGCTCACTACCTACCCCAGAGGGTAGTACTCGAGGGGTATTAACCTTTCTGGAATTAGAAGTAAGGCTTTGTGATTCCTCAATGTATCGCAGATAGCAATAAGGGCTGAAGCAAGCCCAGGAACCTCCACCTGGAGGAACCTCTAACTATCGGGTAATGGGGGGTGGAAGTACCTTGACCTCCTAGAACCCGGAGTGCTTAGCTCCAGAGCTTATAAATTAGCTCTGTAGGTAGTAACGCTAAGGTGCGGTGGTTGAGCTTCATAAGTAGTAGGAGAAGTAGTGACGTAGACTACATCAGATCCCTTGAGGAGAGGGTTAGGCAACTCGAGGCTGAGGTCGAGTTCCTGAGGCGGGAGCTTAACTACTACAGAAGTGAGATAGATAAGCTCATGTCGACACCCCTAATCGAGGCTGTGGTCCTGGAGGTCCTTGAGGATGGGAGGGCTGTTGTTAGGAGTAGTACGGGACCTGTATTCGTTGTTAACGTTAGTAACTTCATAGAAGTCTCTAAGTTAAAGCCCGGAGTACACGTAGCCCTCAATCAGAGGGGCTCTACTATAGTTGAGATACTCCCGATAGTCGAGGATGTCTTCGTAAGGGCTATGGAGGTTCAGGAAAGACCTCAGGTTACCTTCAAGGATGTTGGTGGACTCCACGAGCAGATAAGGGAGCTTAGGGAGGTTGTTGAGCTACCCCTTAAGAGACCAGACCTTTTCTCAAAGCTCGGTATAGAGCCACCGAAGGGGATCCTACTCTACGGTCCACCAGGTTGCGGTAAAACCCTACTAGCTAAGGCCGTAGCTGGGGAGAGTAGTGCTACCTTCATAAGGCTCGCCGCCTCAGAGCTAGCTCAGAAGTTTGTAGGTGAGGGAGCTAGGGTAGTTAGGGAAGTATTTAAACTGGCTAGACGTAAGGCTCCCTCTATAGTCTTCATAGATGAGATAGACGCGATAGCTGCTAAGAGGGTTGACGTCGGGACGTCCGGTGAGCGGGAGATCCACAGAACTCTGTCACAGCTACTAGTAGAGCTCGACGGCTTCGACCCACTGGATAAGGTTAAGGTAATCGCAGCTACGAACAGGATCGACGTACTGGACCCAGCTATACTTAGGCCAGGTAGGTTCGATAGACTCATACACGTACCCCCTCCGGACCTTAAGGGCAGGCACGAGATATTCAAGATACATACGTCCCGCATGGCCCTCTCCGCAGATGTAGACCTCTGGGAGCTAGCCAAGGCTACAGAGGGGCTCTGCGGAGCTGATATAAAGGCTATATGTACTGAGGCAGGGTACAGTGCGCTAAGACGGGGTGTTGAGGTAGTGGAGATGAGGGACTTCCTAGAGGCTATTAGAAGGTACCTAAGCAGTAGAGGTACTAGTAGGCAGGAACCTGAGGTACACAGAAGGACCAGTATCTAGGTGGAACCCCGGTGGGACTCACCCTAGTCCTAGCTGGAGTAACATCCCCACACAGGCTAGTGGAGTCCGTCAGGGTAGCCTACGGGTTTAAGGGGGTCCCAGTAGACGCCTTCGTAGTAGTAAGGGCTACAGGTATGGCTGCTCAGGTGGGTGTTCCCGAGGCATACAAGGTAGCCCTCAGGTATGGAAAACCCCTCATAGTACTACCTAGCACTAAGGACTTACTGGAGTACGTAAGGTTCGAGGAGGTTTATTCAGTAGTCCCAGGGGCCCAGGGCTCTAGGAGTATTGAGGAGGTTAAACCTAGAGGTAGCTGTGCCCTGATCTTCGGTGAGGAGGGTGGGAGAGTTGAGGTACCGTCTGAGGTCCTCTCAATACCTGAACTACCCCCGGAGACCCCGCCTCAGGTAGCTATAGCCGTAGCCCTCTACGCATTATCAAGATCACTAAAGACCTCGGGAGGTTCTCCTCAACCTTAGCCAAGGTCTATAGCATAGACCGTACCACAGTCTCTCTACCTGTCTTAGGTTCTGGGGGGTACCTAGAGCCCCCACCAGCCCCTCCAGGTCCACCGTTAGGCCCTTAAATAGTAGTAGGTCGTCCTCATAGCTACACGTGAGCTTAGTTACTACCTCACCACACCTATCCTCAACTACCTCTAGGGGAACCTCTACGTACCCGAAGCTCCCGAAGAGTTTCCTAGACCCTATGTTATCAAACCTAGTAGTAGCTACGATAGCATCGACCCACTCCTCCTCTAGTAGGTGTTCTACGGATGCTACGAGGGCCTTACCGATACCCCTACGTCTGAACCTATCCTCAACAACCACGTAGTAGATTACCCCAACGGAGACTCTTGGCTGAAGTTCAAGCCTATAGAATAGGGATACCCCAGCAGGCCTACCGTACTCAAAGGCTACTAGAGCGCGGCAGTAGCCCTGCTCTACACAGGTAGTAGCGTAGTACGCCTGCCAAGACCCCATACTACTCTCGACGATCCTCCTAACGATACCCAGCTCCTCACTACCTGTAACCTCAGCAATAACTAAGCTCACTCTGAAGTCCCTCCAGGTCTGGGTTTACTTCTAGGGTTGAGTAGGGAGCTCACCGCCTTGCGGACCTCTGTAGGTGAACCCGAACCTGTAGGATCGTGGTTTAAGTACCGATACTATCTTTTCGAACAGCTTGGTCGGGTCCGCATCCCCGGTTACTAGGATGTCTAGGGTAGCATACCTGTACTCAACCCAGGTGTGTATAACCACGTGTGCTCCTGCTAGTACAGCCACTACGGAGACCCCTCCCTTCCTACCTCCAAAGCTCCACGACTTGATTTCCACTACCTCCACTCCCCCCTCCCTTGCTACCTCTGCAACTAGTTCAGCAAGCCTTCTCTCGTCTGCTAGTACCCCGGGGTCTACGTCGTAGAGATTAGCGTAGACGTGCTTTCCGGATGGTGGGGTATCCAAGGCTGTCACCTAGGGCTTGAGGACCTCCTCACCCCTATCTTAACGTTAAGGCCCTCTATATCCCAGGTCTTAACGTACATGTCGCTATCTGGGGTCCTGATAACTACCCTAGAGGCTCTCACCTCGTTAGCTATGTACCTCTCGAGAGCCTTAACGCTGTCTAGGACCTCCTCGCTATCCGTCTCCACAGCTACCTCTATGTATTCCGATATGCTTAACCCCAACTCCTTCCTCATTACCTGGACCCTACGTATTACCTCCCTAGCTAGAGCCTCCCTGTAGAGCTCCTTATTAACCGACTTGGGTAAGCAGACGGTAACCCCCCTCCCCTCCTGCACTTCGTAACCCCTCTCTGAGCAGGTACTTAGGTCTGTGGAGAAGGTTACTGTCTTAACGTTAGCTAGCCTAGCTACTACAGACATTAGAGGCCTCAGCCTATTAATAACTTCTGCTGAAGCCACTACTACAGCCTCAGCTAGGGGCCACCTCACCTTAATACCTAGCCTATTCCTAAGTGATGCCAGGACCTCTACAGAGCTAAGGGCTAGCCTAAAGCTCTCCTCAAGTTCGCGGTCTATCAACCCCCTATCCACAGGGTCAAACCTAGTTAGGTGTATACTCTCAGCCTCCTCGGGCTCGAAGACCTTGAAGAACCTTAGCCAGAGGGCCTCCGATACGTGGGGTACTGCTGGTGCCAGGATCTTAAGTAACCTCTTGAGTACGTAGTAGAGAGCTGAGTAGACGACGAACCTATCGTCACTCTCCTCACTCCAAACCCTAGGTCTAACGAGTTTTAGGTAGGTCCTACTTAACTCCTCTACAGTGAACTCTATAACCCTCTGGAGGGCTCTGTGTATCTCGTACCTCGACATGAGGTCCTCGAACTCCTCAGCAACACTATTGATCCTCGAGAGTACCCACCTATCCTCAGGTGAGAGCCTACCTAAGTACCCCTCCAGGCTGTGGACCTTGGGGGAAAAGCCGTCTAAGCTCATGTACATGTATGCGAACCTAAAGACATTCCAGAGGATGTTTAGAGCTGCAGTGTAGGTCTTCCTGATCTCGTCCGGGTCAAACATGAAGGACTCCCCAGGCGGGTACCGGGATAACAGGTACAGCCTCAGTGGGTCTACCCCGAACCTCTTTACTGCCTCCTCAGCGTAGACAACGTTACCTAGGTGCTTCGACATCTTCCTACCGAACTTATCCAGAACGTGACCCTGGATCAGTATCTGCCTATACGGAGCGGTACCCCTATCTATTACTGATGCAGCTAGTAGGGAGTAGAACCACCCCCTGGTCTGGTCCACAGCCTCCGTTATGAACGTGTAGGGGTAGAGTCTCTCGAAGAGCTCGGTATTCCTAAGACCGTCCACCGAGGCTATCCAAGCAACACCGCTATCCATCCATACATCGACTACGAAAGGCTCCCTCACCCACCTACTGCAGTCCTCGGTTCTAAGCTCTACGGAATCTATCCACGGTCTGTGGACTAGCCTATCCTCCTCTACATCAGGTAGCTTAACGGCATACCTCCTCAACTCCTCTAGGCTACCTATGACGAGGATCTTCTGGGGGTCGTCAGCACATCTCCATATAGGTAGGGGGGTACCCCATATCCTAGACCTCGATATCGTCCAGTCCTTAACGCTAGCTAGCCAGGACCTAAACCTATTCATATGCTCCTCCGGGTAGACCTCGACGGACTCTAAAGCCTTAAGTAGGTCCTCCCTCAGTCTACTCATAGCTATAAACCACTGCCTATCAGCCCTATAGATTAGCGGTGTCCCACACCTCCAACAGTGCGGGTACCTATGGACTACGACCCCCGACTTAACTAGTAGACCCTTACTACTCAGTACCTCTGTAACGGTCCTCGAGGCTTCCTCTACGTAGAGACCGGCAAAGACTCCTGAGGACTTGTTGAAGACTCCGTCAACCTCCACGGTACTCGTTATCGGTAACCCATACCTAACCCCTAACTCGAAGTCCTCCGGTCCGTGACCGGGAGCTATGTGGACTAACCCCGTACCCTCCTCTAGACTTACGAACTCCGCAGTAACTACGTAGTGAGCGTTCTGGTGGTCCTTGTGTATGGGTACCTCCTCTAGTAGTGGGTGAACGTACCTAGTACCCTCTAGGGAGACCCCAGGTAGAGTCTCAACACAATTCCAAGACCTGAGCCCTAGCTCCCTCGCAACCCTCTCTACTAGGTTCTTTGCTACATACCACCTCTCCCCACCTACCTCCACTACGCAGTACTCCGCACTTGGGTGTACTGCAACAGCTTCGTTATCTATTAAGGTCCACGGGGTGGTGGTCCATATGAGTAGGTACTCACCAGATCTTCCAGCTACCTCAAACTTTACGTAGATCGATGGGGACCTCCTCTCCTCGTAGCCCATATCGACCTCGGCATCGCTTAGGGCCGTTTCACACCTAGGGCAGAATGGTAGGACCCTGTAGCCCTCGTAGAGGAGTCCCCTCTCCCAAGCCCTCTTTATTACGTACCACACGTATTCTAGGTATCTACTCCTCCTAGTCTCGTAGGCGTTCTCGAGGTCTAGCCAGAGCCCTATTAGCTCGGTGGCGTAGGTCTTCCAGTACTGTAGGTAGTAGTCTACAAGCTTGTTACACTCCTCAACGAACCTCTCCATCCCAATCCTCTCGTATATCTCCTTCTTACTCCTAACCCCAAGCCTCTTCTCAACCTCAACCTCGACCGGGAGTCCCTGTTCATCCCAACCTCCCTGAGCCCATACGTCGTAACCCCGCATTCTATGGTAGCGCAGTACGAAGTCCTTGTACACCCTCCCCCTCAGGTGACCGACGTGCGGGTACCCATTAGCTGTTGGAGGACCCTCGAGGAAGGAGAATAGGGGCCCTCCAGAGGGGGTACGCCACTTTACATCTATACCTCTCTCCTTCCAGTACCTCCTAACCTCCTCCTCTACCCTCCTCAACTCCAGCGGAGGTAAATCAATAGTAGACCCCCTACACAGCTACACAACTAAGGCTTATAACTAACCCTCTCCCCACTCCTGATGTGCAGGTCCTGGTTGCGGGTCCGAGCGGTGGAGCCCTCCTTTAGGGATTAAAATCCCTGGTTGAACTACTCTAGCGGTGGGCCGGTAGCTCAGCCTGGAAGAGCGCCGCCCTCGCACGGCGGAGGTCCCGGGTTCAAGTCCCGGCCGGTCCACCAACCACTAAGTTTTTCCGTACTTAAACTAGGAGAGTACTGGGTAAACCTAGCATGCTCAGGCTCCTACTACTGGTGCTAGTGGTACTGGCAGTCCTAGGTACCCAGACCTACTCCGGGACGGTTGTGGTGGAGCTGGTGGGTAGTGTAGATGGGGGGATGGTCTCCCTAGTTGAGAGGTCTCTACGTGTGCTGCAACCCGGTGAGCTCCTAGTGCTTAGGGTAGATAGCTACGGGGGCTACCTATCCTCGGCTGATAGGATAGCTGAGCTCCTCGTTAACTCCCACGTGGACTGCGTTGCCTACGTACCGCCGGGCTGTAAGGCTGTCTCAGCTGCGGCTATGGTAGCCCTGGCCTGCGGTAGGATATACATGGGACCTGCCTCGGTAATAGGTGCTGCGAGACCCTACCCCGACGACCCAAAGACCGTGAACTACGTCGCGTCGAGGTTTAGGGCACTAGCGAGGAGGGCCTTCAACAACGAGACCCTAGAGGATGTAGCAGCTAGGTTCGTTACCGAGTCCCTCACACTTACCGACTCCGAGGCCGAGGCCTGCGGACTAGCTAGGAGGGCTGGAAGCCTTGAGGAGGTACTTCGGGAGCTTGGAGCTCCGAAGCCTAGGGCCTACGTTAGTAAGGACTACTGGGAGCAGGTAATCTCGGTGATATCAGACCCACTCGTGTACTCCATAGCTCTTAGCGTAGGGTTCTTCCTCATCCTGGCTGAGATCTTCACTACCGGGTTCCAGGGATACGCTATAGCTGGGGCCCTGCTGATAGCTATGGCCCTCTACGGTATGAACATCATACCCCCGAACCTCCTAGTCGTAGCCCTCCTACTCTCTGGGGTTATACTTATCTTAGTAGAGTTGATGTACCCGGGGCTCCAGGGCTTCGGTATAGCGGGGTTGGTACTACTGGCCATAGGCCTCTACAGCGGTTTACGGGATAGACCGGTCCCAGTATCGGAGCCCTCGGTGATGGTAGCTATAGCCGGTCTCGCCCTACTAGGGGCTATATTCGGGGTGGTAGTAGTTAAGGCTTCCCAGACTATCAGAATGAAGAGGCCTAGCACTAGGGAGAGACTTATAGGGGCTGAGGGTATAGCTAAGACCGACGTAACCCCTACAGTGCCTGGGGTAGTCCACGTACTCGGGGAGGACTGGACAGCCTACTCCGTAGCGGAGACCATAAAGGCCGGCTCCAGGGTAGTAGTCCGGGACGCTAGGGGGCTGATCCTACTGGTAGAGGAGGCTAGAGCTCGGGATAGGGTTCAGGAGGAAGCACCAGTTCAGCGGGGCTAGCTCCAGCCTTCAACTACGGGAGTGGGCCGACCTTCTTCCCACCTAAAGGAACGGTTCTATCGACTGTAGACCATAGGTCTGGGAGGGACGCTCCCGCTAGACTGACGGCTCCCCGCCCTTTAGGGCGGGAGCTCTACACCCTCTGGGGCTTCCCCCCCATCTATCGAGGGCCCCACGGGTGTGGCATCATGGTCTCAGGTTCCGCCACCAGCAATAGGGAGGTGCGGGCTCACAGCCCGCTAGACACACCCACACCCAACACCAAGAAATACTAAAGCAAAGACCTACAAGCTTCCACCTCCCTGCCTTAAAAGGCGGGGTCTCCAGTTATGACGGACCCTAAGGACCCGATGCTGAGATCTGGGGAGGTGGCCGAGACCGCAGGTCTTCGGAAGCCTTAGCAAGGTCATTAATCCGGGTTTAAAAAGCCTTGGGTAGTACTACTCTAGGTGGTCTTAGGTGGATATAGTTACCCTAATAATCCTACTGGTAGTGGTTCTGATAGCTGTATCGATACTGGCTAGGTGTATTAGGATAGTACCTGAGTATGAGAGGCTCGTAGTCTTTAGGTTAGGTAGGATGATCGGTGTTAGAGGTCCTGGTCTGGTACTGCTAGCTCCAATAATAGACTCTGCGGTAAAGGTGGACCTGAGGGAGTTCGTTATCGATATACCTCCACAGACTTGTATAACTAAGGATAACGCACCGGTCGATATAGACCTCCTAGTCTACCTCAAGGTCTTTGACCCGGCTCTGGCCGTCACGTCGGTGAGTAACTACGTAACTGCCTCAACGGGTATAGCTATGACCACACTGAGAGCTGTTGTAGGTGATCTACCTCTCGACGATGTCCTAGCCAAGAGGGAGTACATAAACAGTACCCTTAGGGCTAAGCTAGATGAGGTTACCGATAGGTGGGGGATTAAGGTTACCTCGGTGGAGATCAAGGAGATAAAGCCCCCGAGGGATGTCCAGGAGGCCATGATTAAGCAGATGGCGGCTGAGAGGAATAGGAGGGCCATGATACTGGAGGCCGACGGTAAGAAGCAGGCAGCTATACTAGAGGCCGAGGGGTATAGGGAGTCCCAGATCAAGAGGGCTGAGGGAGATAAGCAGGCGGAGATCCTCAGAGCTGAGGGTATAGCTAAGTCGCTGGAGCTAATAAACGAGGCAGCCTCAAAACTCGGCAGTAACACCCTCTTCCTACGGTACCTCGAAACCCTTGGTAAGATAGCTGAGAGCCCTGCAACAAAGATCGTAGTACCCATGGAGCTAGTCTCCGGAATTCTACAGATAGTCAGGTCCTTAGGAGGATCCCAGAGCTCTGAGTAGTACTTCCTCTGCTAGCATTACTCGGTGGTACCTATGGATACACGTACCTCCACTATGAAGTCGAACCTCAGCTCACAGCCTCCACCTACGTCCCGCAGACCCCCGCTAAACCTAGTACCACGGACTCTCCATCTGAGTTCCTAGTTATCGCATGGAGGGTAGCAAGTTGTCTGGGTATTTAAACTCCTCTACACTGAAACGGATAATTATAGGCTAGCATTCAATGCTTCAAACCTATAGTGGTCTGCGGGGTCCTTACCATGTATACGAGAGAGTACGTAGTCCAGGGCTTCATTAAGCTTCTACTGGTATGCTCTGAGGAGCCTCACGTCGTCGGAGACTTACCGGCCCTACCCTACTGCTTCGGCTGCTCTAAGTTCCTGGAGGTTGATGGGGTTCGCGTGTGCTACTCTGAGGAGCTAACCCTACCCTCCGGGGTTACCGTAGTAGTAAGTGGGACCGAGGTCCTCGGAGAGTTAAGGTCAGTATCCTTCGTAGCTAGAAACGTTACGTGCGATGTAGACCCCGGTAGCCTACTTAGAGCTGTTGAGGACTACATTATGTCTACGTGTTCAAAACTCTAGAGGAGGAGCTCTAGAGAGCGTCCGCAGTAGGGACACCTGTAGTGTAGGGTCCTAGCATCACTAGAGCAGAAGTAGGTACCGTACCTCTCTGAGCAGGTGGGGCAGAAGTACACCTCGTTTTCACCTACCGCTAGACTCTTACTACAGATAGCACACCTTCTGGTAGCCCAGCCTAGGTGTCCACCAGCATTTGAACCGCGTAGCTTTACCAGCTGGAGCCACCCTCCGAAGGTCTCGACCTGATTTTTAAGCTTTAGACTGGGTAGAGCTGGGAGCATGGCTGCGGAGGTACGTTTACTAGCCTTCGGGGATGTCCACGGAGTCCAATACCTAGGGGTCCTAAGGGCTTCACTTAGGTCTATCACAGGTACCGAACCTCACGCAATTCTGCTAGCCGGCGATATAGTGGATCGAGGCGATGTTCACGGTATGGAGTTAGTGCTTAAGGAGGTTAGGCAGAGGTTTAGGGAGACTCCGGTAGTCGCTGTATTCGGGAATGACGAGTACTACGAGATAGAGGACTACCTCACCAAGAACTATAGCGATGTGATATGGCTAAACGATACAGTAACCGTACTGAAAACTGATGCCGGAACTGTTGGGATAGCTGGGAGTAGGGGCTCTCTAGATAGGTTAACCTACTGGCAGAGTAAGCACATGCCCCAGCTGGAGGTTGTCTACAGGAGGAGGGTAGTAGTTATCAGGAAGCTCTTAGTAGACCTCACTGCAGCTGCTGATGTGGTGGTACTACTAACACACTACGCACCTACCTACCAGACAGTCCGGGGGGAGCCGGAGAAGATATACCCGTACATGGGGTGTAAGAAACTTGAGGACGTACTTAAGGAGGTTCAGCCAGACCTAGCTATACATGCACACGCACATAACGCAACAGTAGTAGAGGCTACCGTGGGTTCCACTAAGGTCTACAACGTCTCCATACCAGCTAGGAGGGGGGTTACGTACATTAGGCACACCCCTAGGGCTAGACTAACACGCTTCGGTGCTACTACCCATGGAGCTACTAGCAAGGGTTAAGAGACTCTACCAGCCTGTTAGAGGTGTTAAGCCCTCGTTTAGGGCATACCACGTTTTCCTAGCCCTAACTAGCCTACGTAGGGAGGGACCCCTGGGTAGAATGACCCTATCTAGGAAGCTGGAGCTTGGTGAAGCCGCAGTTAAGACCCTAGTGAGGAGGTTGAGGGACTCGGGCCTAGCTACCGTCGATAGGGTAGCTGGCGTACTCCTAACTGAGGAGGGGGTGGAGCTCGCGGAGTTTCTGGAGGGTTTGATGACTTACCTAGGACCTGTAGAGCTGGGACCTATATGCGGTGGGTGCAGGACCTACGGTCTCGTCCTTAGGAGTTTTAGAGGGGTTCTGGAGAGCGTGGGGTACCTGAAACTCAGGGACCTAGTAGTTCGTGAAGGAGCTGACGGAGCTCTAATAGTCTACTGCGGAGATAGGCCCGTCATGCCGGTTAGCGGAGGGTTTGAGGAGGTAACCGGTGCTCTCGGCGAGGTAGCCCGGAGGAGCTGCGGTAGCGGGGATGTACTCGTAGTCTCGATATGCTGTAGTAACAGTAGGGAGTGCTCGAGAGCTCCAGTTGAGGCAGCTCTAGACCTCCTAGACCCCTGACTCCACTACGCAGCTCTATGGCTTAAACCACTTAAGTGCTATGTAGTTAACCCCACCACTCTCTGGAATAGCTAGGAGTAGGGTCTTCCTAACGCTATGTGAGATCCTTCCCCAACCTACGATATCCCCTGGATCCAGAAGCTGCTCTCCGCGTACTACCTTAACTAGGAACGGTGCGTGCTCCACACCTGGTCTTAAGCGGTACACCGCGTAGTCAACACCGTACTTTAGTGCCGACCTTACGGTAAAGCCCTGCGACCTTATGTCCTCATAGACCCTGTAGAGCTCCTCGAAGTTGCTGAATACCCTACTTACGGTCCTGAGTAGCTCCCCTTCATCAACCTCAACATCCCCTCTAAGAACCTTTAGAACCCCTCTCCTAGCTAGGTAGACGGCCTCTATGAGTGAGAGCTCTAGGGGTACACTTATGTTGGTGTCCCTAGGCTTCTTAAGACCTACCGGCTTACCGAAGAAGCCGTGGGAGAATAGACACCTAGCCTTCTCGATGTCGAATACTACTACCTTAGACCCTACCAGGAAGCCTAGAACCGTACCGCACTCCTCAACTCTACCTAAATGATGAGAGGAGCCAGATATAGGTAGCCACCCTCTTAGCTATATCCGCTGCATCCTCAATCTTATCTAGGGCCTCCTTAAGTATTAGAGATTCAGGAGAGCCTCCGTAGGTTTTTACGCACTCTAGACCCCCCTCCCTGTAGAACTCGTCTATGGAGTCCTCGAGCCTAGTTATCTCCGCGTACAGGCTCCTCACGACCTTCTCGTTACCTACGTTCCTAAGCATATCGCTTAGGAGGTCCACCATGGTTATAGCCCTCCTACTCACCTCACTAAGTATGGCGAAGACCCTGTCCGGGACCCTGCTACCAAGCTTATTGACGAGGTAGAGCCTGTAGGCGGAGGCTTCCAAATCCTCGGAGATCCTTATAGTACCCTCGATTATTGTTGCATAGAGCTCCCTGGACGTTATATACTCAGCTACCTTCACGAAGTACTCCATCAGGTTCATGGACTCCCCCTCGATATCGTTCTTTATCTTCCTAACCCTCTCGTATCTCTTCTCGATGAGTAGACTCTGGGAGACGTCGAACTCCCTAACCATGCTGTTAAGCTCCCTAACTTCGTCAGATAGCATTCTATATATCGATATCATCCTCTCCACGATACTCGACTCAGCTAAGCTGGCATTACCACTCTGATAGACCACCTTAAGCTCCCAGTAGTGCTTTAGCTGGGGTATTTAAAGCTGCAGGAGAGTTCGCAACTAGCTGAACTATAGACCTATACACCTACCTTCGACTACGGTTGAATTCCTAGGCTATGAGTAAGCTATTTAAGCTACTGCTGTAAATTAGTATCCTGGAGTGCCGCCGTAGCTCAGCCTGGTTAGAGCGCCGGACTCATACGGTCGGCCTGGGAGATCCGGAGATCCGGGGTTCGAATCCCCGCGGCGGCACTCCGGGATGATTGAAGACTCCAATGATGATGGGTGATTTAACTCCACCCCTAAATGACCAACTGACCCACGAGCTTCTCACCCTATGGAGATTACCTGCTAGAGCGTCGGGTACTGCTAAGGAAATAAATACCTGCAACTACAGCTACTGTGGTAGTGGAAACTCGGGGTGTGCTCGTGGAGGGGGTAGATAACATAGTGTCGTACCTAATAGTTCTGCTATTCCTAGCCTCGTTCATAATGAACTTCACCGACATACCTCAGAGAATACAACTCCAGAGGTACTCCTCCTTCGTTAGGAGAAGACTTTACCAGCTGGAGGAGCTCGAGGTAGACGCTAGGAGGAAGGCTGTAAGCTACATGAGTAGCCTAGGGGTGAGCGAGCCGGCTAAGGTCTTGGAGGGCTTCGTAAACAACTTCTTCCTTATAAGGCCTGTCGAGCTCGAGCCGATAGATATTATCAGGAGGTACAAGCACTTGATAAGGACTAGGGAGAGCTCAGTGCGGGACTACATTAGGACTGTACTAGGGAAGGTAGAGAGAAGTATTCAGTACTCGGTCGAGACCGTACTGGAGGTCGTCAGTGTTATCAGGCTAATTAACAAGCTCGTTAGGCACTACCTAGAGCTCGGGCTTAAGTATAACAACTGGATCCTAGTTATGCAGCTCGCGATCCAGATGCCGGAGATAGTCGAGTTAACTAAGGCCTATGCAAACTCCCTCAACGCCTTCACATCAGGTATACCTATAGGGGATAGCGTTGGGCCCCTCGTAGCTAAGATGCTCTCGAAATGGGGTGAGCCTTTGCGTGAGGTTGTTGAGGGTACCGACCTATACGAGGTCGAGATCGAGGGGAGAAGGGTCTACATCATTAAGGCCTCCGGCCCGGGCTCTAACGTTGGGTGGCCTGGTGAGGCTCTGGAGAAGGTTATCGAGGAGGTAGGTGGGAGCGTGGATAGGATAATAACCGTTGACGCGGCCCTTAAGCTGGAGAGCGAGGAGTCTGGTGAGGTGGCCTACGGTACTGGCGCAGCTATAGGGGATATAGGTCCGGAGAAGATAGCTATAGAAAGGGTGGCCAGTAAGTACTCCATACCTCTAGATGCCGTAGTAGTTAAGATGAGTGAAATGGAGGCCCTCAGTCCACTGAGTAAGAAGCTCTACGAAGCTGCTGTAAAGGCCTATGAGGAGGTCCTGAGGGTGATAAGGGATAAGGTTAGGGAGGGGAACAGAGTAGTAGTTGTTGGGGTAGGAAATACCGTAGGTGTGCGGTAGTGGATCCCCTACTAACAGCTCTCCTAATACTCTCCGCACTCCTAATACTGACTACACTCCTACCGTGGATACTCGCCTTCACCCGGAAGCCCGGACCTGCAAGGGAGGAACTGGTCTCTGTACTAAGGTGCTCTAAGTGCGGCTATGAGGAGATTAGGAAGTATAATAAAGGGGATTACGTAGGTAGACCCGTTGGCAGCTGCCCAAGGGACGGTAGTAGGATGGTGATTAAGGCTATATATGTAGAGACCCTCCCGCAGGGTTAGTGGTAGCCGGGCGGGGATTCGAACCCCGGTCACGGGGGTTCTCCCGCCTCGGCCGCCGCCCCTAGTAACGTAGGTATCCTGGAACTTATAAGCGTTCTCCTAGCTGTGTTACCTCCCAGGCTATTCATCACTTTTATGCCCTCTAGGTAAGATCCTGCGGTGTTGGAGTTGGTTAGCGTAAAGCCGGGGGACTTGGTGAGGGTGGTTAAGGGGGGTTTAGTGGTCGAGGGTATCGTAATGCCCTCTACGGAGTTTACCTCTAGGGGGTACATAGTGCTTAAGCTACGTAACGGGTACAACATAGGACTATCCCTAGAGGGGGCTTCGGTGGAGGTTCTCTCAGAGGGGTACCTAAGGCTACCGACCTACGAGGGGATCTATGGGACATCAGTTATTAGGGGGGACGGAGGTCTGAGGGTATCCTTCATAAGTACCGGTGGTACCATTGTTAGTAAGGTAGAGTACGAGACAGGGGCCGTTAGACCCGCATTAAGAGCTGATGAGCTGGTGGAGTTCGTACCCGAGTTTAGGGAGTTCTGCAGCGAGTTGATGGTCTCGGAGCTTATGAGGAAGCTCAGTGAGAACATGACCCCGGAGGACTGGTCCCGCATTTCTGAGGAGGTCGGTAAACACCTTGCATCAGGTGTCGATGGGGTAGTAGTAGCTCACGGAACGGACACCATGGCATACACAGCAGCTGCTCTAGCATTCTCTCTTAGAGGTCTAGGTAACCCCGTTATCCTAGTCGGTGCCCAGAGGAGTAGTGATAGACCTAGTACCGACGCTCTCTACAACCTTAAGGCCTGCCCCATAGTAGTTAAGGAGGCCCCCTTTGCTGAAGTCGTAGTAGCTATGCACGGAACCAGTGACGACCTCTACGTCCTGGTCCACAGGGGGGTGCGGGTAAGGAAGATGCACTCGAGTAGGAGAGACACCTTCCAGTCAATAAACGACTTACCACTAGCAAAGGTCTTCCCTAAGGAGAGAGTTTTAAAGGTCGTTAACAGTAGGTACCTACCTAGGACTAGGAATAGAGATGTGGTAGTTATGAGTAGGTTTAGTAATCGAGTGGTTTTACTAAAGTACTACCCAGCAATGGACTGCAACCTAATAGACTACCTAGTAGATAGGGGCTACAGAGGGGTGGTGATAGAGGGTACGGGACTAGGCCACGTTAGGGATGAGTGTATACCGAGTATCGAGAGGGCCTCCGAGGCTGGGGTAGTTGTAGCGATGAGTACCCAGACGATCTTCGGTCGCGTAGACCTGGATGTGTATACTACCGGGAGAAAGCTACTTAAAGCCGGTGTAGTACCTGTAGACGACATGCTCCCGGAGGTAGCCTTCGTAAAACTCTCGTGGCTCCTGGGTAACTTCCCCCACGAGGAGCCGGAGCAGCTGAAGTCACTACTCCTCACGAACTTTGCCTATGAGATAGGCGGTACCCAGAGCTATGAACTATTCCCCAGGTGGTTCCATGGAGATTGACTACAGGAGCGTTGGACTCCGCGTAGGACTTGAGATACATCAGCAACTAGATACCTCTACTAAGCTCTTCTGTAGCTGCCCAACTAAGCTAGCACCGGAAGGCGTTAGGTACTTCGAGGTCTCCAGAATCCTGTGGCTTGGTAAGTCGGAGCTCGGTGAGATAGACCCAGCTGCTGCGTATGAGATAGGTAGGGGGCGGAGGATAATCTACAGAGTCCCGGAGGGTTACACATGTCTTGTTGAACTCGATGAGGAGCCTCCGCACGACCTCAACCGCGAGGCCCTAGTAGTGGCCCTATCAATCGCTAAGGCCTTAAACGCTATACCTGTAGAGGAGGTCTACGTTATGAGGAAGGTTGTTGTAGATGGGTCGAATACCAGTGGGTTCCAGAGGACCGCTATCGTAGCTCTAGGGGGCTATGTGGAGGACGAGGAGGGTGTGGTGGGTATTCAGACCATAGCACTTGAGGAGGATGCCGCTAGGAAGATTGAAGAGGGACCCGACTATGTTGTCTACAATCTAGATAGACTTGGAATACCGCTAATTGAGATAAGTACGGCACCCGATATAAGGACCCCCGAGCAGGCTCTTAGAGTTGCCTACAGGATAGGGCTGATTATGAGGTTAAGCGGTAGAGTGAAGAGGGGTATTGGCACGATTCGCCAGGATCTAAACATATCCATAGCTGGTGGTGAGAGAATAGAGATTAAGGGTGTCGATAAGCTCGAACTAATACCTAAGGTAATTAAGTACGAGGTCCTCAGACAGCTCTCCCTACTTAAAATACGCGATGAGCTAACAAGGAGGGGTCTGAGGCCGGAGGACATCCCGGAGGACTTCGTCGACGTTACCGAGGTCTTCGCCAATACCTCAAGTAGACTAGTGAGAACCTCACTAGAGAGAGGTCTGAGAGTCTACGCCCTACCCCTACCTGGGTTCAAGGGTATTCTAGGTACTGAGGTGTGCCCTGGTAGGAGGTTCGGTAGTGAGCTCGCCGACTACGCAAAGGCGTGGGGGGGTGTTGGTGGGATAATACACAGCGATGAGCTACCCGCCTACGGGATCTCAGAGCGTGAGACCCTGAAACTCTTCGAGGTACTGGGGCTGAGTAGGGAGAGGGATGCCTATGCCCTAGTCGTAGGGGATCCCGAGAGGGCTCGCAGAGCGCTTAGGGCTGTTGTGGATAGGCTTAGGTACGCCTTCGTAGGGGTACCTAAGGAGACTAGGGGTGCTAACCCCGATGGTACGACGAGGTACCTCAGACCACAGCCAGGTGCTGCTAGGATGTACCCGGAGACCGATATACGTCCTGTGAGAGTCGATGAGGGAATCCTTAAGGAGGTGGAGAGAATACGCGTACCTAAGGTTGAGGAGCTCCTGAAGACCCTTGTAGAGGAGCATAAGGTATCGCGTGAGCTAGCACAGCAGCTAATTAGGGACCCCGTGCTCCACACGTACTTAGACCTCGTCGAGGACCTTAGGGGAGTTGTAGAGCCTCAGGTAATCGCCACCACACTCCTAGTCCACTTAAAGTCCCTTAGGAGGGAGGGTGTAGAGGTTGATAGGATAGACTACAGTACCCTAGCTAAGGTACTCGAAGCTGTAGGTAGGAGGGTCATAGCTAAGGAAGCCGTCCCAGAAGTCCTAAGGGCTGTAGCAGAGGGCCTCAGCCTCGAGGAGGCTGTAGGTAGGTTTAGAACCCTGAGCCTCGAGGAGGTTGAGAGGGTAATTGATGAGGTCATCAAAGCCAGCGCGGAGGCTATTAAGGCTAGGGGTAGAGATAGAGCAATCGGGTTCGTTATGGGTAAGGTCATGGCCGTACTTAGGGGTAGAGCCGATGGGGCCTTGGTTAACGCCTTAGTCAGGAAGAAGCTCGAGGAGTTACTAGGGTAGTACCGCTTCCCTAGGACGAGACACCGCAACCCTATCCAACAGCCTCTCGACCTCCTACCAGCCTAATTCACTTCACCTAGTAGTCTAACCCCTCATAAGGAGTCTATGCAGACTGTAGGTGTAGGACCCTCTAGCACCCGAGTTCATGGGACTACGGAGACGTTAGGAAAGTCCTCTAAAAAGAGCTTTGGCAGATAGCTCTATAGTATGGAGGTGGGAGTTCCGAGAACCTACTATGGAGTAGTCTACCAGTTAGACTACGATGACCTTTACCTATGGGGGGTGGGTGAGGAGGAAGTCCCTAGGTGCGATGAATAAACGCAAACCGACGAAGATGAACACCTAGGGACAGACAGGTGGAGGAGCTTATAAAGCTCTCTTTGCTTGCAGGCCTTCATCTACGTAGTCCGGAGGAGAAGTCTGGGGAAATGTAGTTAGGTAAGTGTAGCTAGCACTACCTTGCGTAGGTTAGTACTACCTGGCTATTAACTAGCCTCCTAACCTCGTCGATAAACCTACTTGAGCTGTAGATTACCTTAATCAACCTCTTTACGTGGGTCCTACTAAGGCCTAGTTCCTCGGATAGCTTAGCTATATCGATACTACTGCCGGTAGCTACCGCGTAGGCTACCTTAGCTAGGGCGTACTTAGCTCTATCAGTTCTAGAGCAGAGCCTCGGGTACTTAGACATCACCTTAACTATCTCCTTGACTACCCCGTCCGTGGGTTGCGGTACCCTACGCCTCAGTACCTTAACCCTCTTCCCCAGCTTTACGTACCTCATGAAGGACTCCTCATCTATGTAGAGATCCTGCCTGAGTTTTACCTCCTCGAGCAGCTCAACGTACTTAACTGACATCTCACAAAGCCTGTACCTGGAGTTGCGAAACCTCCCCCCTCGAGTAGGCTCGTGGAGCTCCTCTAGTTCCCTGTAGGCTCCGTCATTTACATACACCTGATCTAGGACTGTAGCACAGGCAGTACAGACTACTACCCCCCTACTCTCATCCCAGACTACAGTACCCTCAGATAGGCATACGGGACACCTCAGGGTCGGTCCCGGATTGCGGTACGAGTACCCTACCTACTATACCTTTCCGTAAAACTACTACTGACCCTGGGAGGGGTGGTTGAAAGTAATCCTTATAAAGGGTACTGCGTACTGAAGTAAAAGAGCTACCTTTTTCAGATCTTTTTATTTGTAGTCTACCTGCTTTTCTATAGGCTTTAGAGATGCTTAGGGATTCCTACGGTAGGCCTGCAACCCACGTACGTATCTCCGTAACTAACCGCTGTAACTACTCCTGTGTGTTCTGCCATAGGGAGGGTTTTAGCTACTCTAGTAATGAACTTAGACCCGAGGACTGGGCCTTCTTTGCTGATGTGGCTGTGAGATTGGGGTTTAAGTACTATAAGCTTACTGGAGGGGAACCCCTACTATACGAAGGGGTGGATAGGGTTGTTGGGTACATAAGGGAGAGGGGCGGTATCCCCTCTATAACTACTAACGGCTACCTACTCAGGGAGTTTGCTAGAAGACTATCCGAGGCTGGGGTGGACCACGTTAACGTATCCCTACACTCCCTCAAACCCGAGGTCTACTCACTGATAGCAGGGGTAAATGCCTTAGACCGGGTCATATCCGGGATACGTGAGGCCCTCGACTACGGTATGAGGCTTAAGATAAACTACCTAGTCCTTAGGTACAACATAGGTGAGCTAGCGGACGTACTCAACCTAGCGTCGAAGCTAGGGGTGGATGTAAACCTAATAGAGCTGATACCCTTAGGTATGGATAGGAGGGTCTTCGACGATCTCCACGTAGAGCTGGAGGCTGTGGAAAGGGAGGTTAGGTCCTTAGCCATAGATACGGGAGTTGAGGAGTTCCAGAACCGGGTAGTCTACAGACTTAGGACCGGTATTAGGGTGTACGTTATAAAGGGCTACGGTAACTACCTCCTCTGCGCTGGCTGTACTAGAGTCCGGGTAGGACCTGATGGTAGGATGAAGCTATGCCTATACAGGGATGATATCTACGTAGACCTAGGTCCCGCTATACTATCTAGGGATAGGGCTGAGCTCGAGAGGTTGATACGCCTAGGTGTCTCACTGAGGGAACCGTACTTCAGGAAGCCGTAGCTACGTGGAGCTAAAGCTTTAGTAGACCTAGTTACTAGGTGGTACCCCTAGTGAACGTAGTCTTCATAGCCGGACCAGCGGGTTCGGGTAAGTCAACACTTACCTCAACCCTAGCTACGTGGTTAGAGAGCTTTGAGAGGAGTACGTGTAAGGTAAACCTAGACCCGGCTGCAGAGCTACTCCCCTACGTCCCAGATGTAGATGCTAGGAGGTACGTAAATGCTAGGGATATTATGGTTGAGCGGGGGTTGGGGCCTAACGGAGCTCTAGTAGCTAGTATGGACGAGCTCCTGAACTACACCGCAGACATAAGGACGGAGATCGAGGAATGTGCTTCAGACTACGTACTGGTCGACCTACCGGGGCAACTCGAGATCGTAGCCTTCAGGTTGCTAGGCCCGAAACTACTCCACGAACTTTCAAGTGGTTATAAGGCAGCCATGGTGTTCCTAATCGACGCTAGGCTCGTCTCAAGGATTCACTCAGCCTACTCCCTCCTCCTCCTAGCCCTCTCAACCATGTACAGAATTAACATACCAACCGTGGTAGCTTTAAATAAAGTTGACACTGTCGTAGACGTATCCAAGTATGGTCAGAGTAAGCTCCTCGAGAGGGTTTACGAGGTAGCACCTATCTACAAGCTCCTAGCTGAGGAGCGTGAGTGTGCCTCAGTAGCCACACGGGAGGTCTTCATAGACTTCTCAGTATCCCTACAGCTCTGCGAGGTTCTAAGACAGGCCATAAAACCTCCCGTACCGGTCTCAGCTAAGGAGGGTATAGGTATGGACCTCCTAATAGCAGAGATAGAAAACTCCCTAGCGTCCTACGAGTAGTACCCAGCTACTCCACATAGTCTCTCAGCAGATGGTGGTTCACAGCCCTTCATGTTTATTGACTTCAGGCTCCCCACTATCTGCGTCTCGACGGTCTCCCCGAGCCCACTCACCACAGTAGCTCAGACCCCGTCACCGGGGCCTCAAGGCCCTGCGGGTCTCGGGAGCTCGGGGGCACCAATGGATTTATGGGTTAGAGGAGCTTATAAATATTCTTGAGGGTACAACAAGCTCCAAAGAACACGATGAACTCATGAAGAGGTTTGGACTAGACAAGCACACAGCATCAGCATACCTAATAGCATTGAGAGATCTTAGAGATCGATGAATATGAATACTATAAATGATTATGAAGACCGAAATAGCCCTGCTAGGCCCCAAGGAGTAATGCTGGGGGAAGAGATGAGGCGATGACCATAAAACAACATAAACTCACATAAGAGCCGAACCCCGCACCCGCCTTAGGGGCGTTCAGGGCCACCCCGGAGATCCCACATCTTGAGTAACTCGCCGACGTATTCTGTAGTAAAGCCTATAAAAGCTTATAGACATCTCTGTTATCAGAGTTAACGTAATAGTAGCGGAAGAATTATAACAAACCACATTAACCTATGTGATACTTGAAGCAGTTGTGTGAGGCATCCTCTCCTTTATAGCTGCCTGAGCAGCCGCTAGCCTAGCTATGATTACTCTGAACGGTGACGCACTTACGTAGTCCAGACCAGCCTTGTGTAGGAATTCTATGGACTTCGGGTCCCCTCCGTGTTCACCGCATATACCTACCTCTAGCTTGGGGTTAACCTGCTTGCCCTCTCTAACGGCTATCTCTATCAACCTCCCGACTCCATCTACGTCGATTGTCTCGAATGGGTTAGTCTTGAGTATCTCGTACTCTAGGTACTGGGGTAGGAACTTGTTCTCTGCGTCGTCTCTACTGAAGCTGAACGTTGCCTGGGTTAGGTCGTTGGTACCGAAGCTGAAGAAGTCCGCCTCCTTAGCTATCTCGGCCGCGGTTAGGCAGGCTCTGACGGTCTCGATCATGGTCCCTACCTTTACCTCCAGGTCTACGCCCAGCTCCTTCTTAACGTCCTCCAGGGCGGGTAGTATGGCCTTCTGCTTAACGAACCTTATCTCGTTAACGTGGGCTGTCTGCGGTATCATTATCTCGAGTACCGGGTTGTACCCTGCAAGTTTAAGTTCTGCTGCTGCCTCGATCATGGCCTTAGCTAGGTAGTAGTATATCTCTGGGTGGGTTATACCAACCCTCACACCTCTGTGTCCTAGCATCGGGTTGTGCTCCTTAAGTGTCGAGACCCTCTTGTAGAGCCACTCTAGGTACTTAACTCTGTTCTCGAGATCCGCGATCTTACTTACCGGTTCGCCCCTGTATCTAGCCTCAGCTATCGTTAGCCTAGTCTCGTAGAGCTCCCTAATCACCTCCTCCGGAGCTGGTAGGAATTCGTGTAGGGGTGGGTCTATAAGCCTTATGACTACTGGTAGGCTGTCCATGATTTTCAGCATCTCCTTAAAGTCCTCCTTAATCATAGCTGCGAGAGGCCTCAGGTACTTCTCCCTCTCCTCCTTACTCTCCGCGAGTATCACCTTCCTAAGTAGCTCAAGCCTCTCCGGCTTCCTAAACATCCTCTCTATCCTAAGTAGTCCTATACCCTCAGCCCCGAACTTCCTAGCTATTAGGGCATCCTCCGGTACGTCGGCGTTAGCCCTCACACCGAGCCTTCTAAAGCTATCAGCCCAACTCAGTAGCTCCTCCAACTCTCCCTTAACCTCGGGAACTACCGTTGGAATCTCACCTAGGTAGACACTCCCGGTATTGCCGTCTATGGTGATCCAGTCACCCTCCCTCACCACTACGTCGCCTACGGTGAATAGCCTCCTCTCATAGTCTATCTTTAGAGTCTCGGCACCTACTACAGCAGGCTTGCCTATACCCCTAGCAACCACAGCTGCGTGGGACGTCATACCTCCCCTAGCTGTTAGTATACCTACAGCTGCGTAGAAGCCGTGGACATCGTCGGGCTTGGTCTCTACTCTAACCAGGATAACCCTCCTACCCTTCCTAGCCCACTCAACAGCTGTATCAGGGTCGAAGACTACCTGACCGCTGACTGCACCGGGAGAGGCTGCCAGGCCCTTAGCCATGGGAGTCACCCTAACTCTGGGGTCTATCGTTGGGTAGAGCAGCTTAAGCACAGTCTCTGGGGGTACCTTCATTACAGCCTCCTCCTTAGTTATGATGTCCTCCTTAGCCATGTCTACAGCAGTCTTCACCCTAGCTAGGGGGGTCATCTTAGCTACCCTGTTTTGTAGGAAGTACAGCTTACCCCTCTCTACGGTGAACTCTATGTCCATGACGTCCCTGTTTAGTCTCTCCAGCTTCTTCCCAGCATCTATCAGCTGTTCGTAGAGCTCGGGCATGGTCTTCCTCATCTCCTCTATGTCTAGCGGAGTCCTGATACCGGCTACTACATCCTCCCCCTGAGCGTTGGGTAGGAACTCACCGTAGGGTCTATTCTCACCGGTAGCTACGTCTCTAGTGAAGTAGACTCCGGTACCAGAGTCCCAGCCCATGTTACCGAAGACCATGGTTACTACGTTTACAGCTGTACAGTCAGCTACGTCCGGGGTTATCCTGTTAGCTATCCTGTAGAATATCGCTCTCGGGTTCATCCACGACCTGAAGACGGCCTTGATGGCTAGCCTCAGCTGTTCCATTGGGTCCTGCGGGAACGGGCCCCAGTTCTTCTCTATAATGCTCTTGTACTCCTCAACAAGCCTCTTCAGGTACTCTACGGACCTAGTCCAGAGCCCGGGAGCTACGTCCCTCGGGGGCTGGGCATCCAGCCTCAAGCTGTACCTCGGGTACACCTCCTTAATAGCCTCGAGCTCGTTGGAGAACCTCTCACTAGCCTCCCTCCTGAACTCCTCGTCAGCCTTAGCGAAGGCCTCGTCGAACAGCTTCTCGCTTATCCCTAGGACTATCCTACCGAACATCTGTAGGAATCTCCTGTACGCGTCGTAGGCGAACCACTCGTTCCCCGATGCCCTGGCCAGTGCCTTAACTACCTCGTCGTTAAGTCCTAGGTTCAGTACCGTATCCATCATGCCGGGCATCGATACAGCAGCACCAGACCTTACTGAAACTAGGAGTGGTACTCCGTCTGTAGCTCCAAACCTCTTCTCCGTAACCTGCTCAAGCCACCTCATGTACTCCCTAACCTGCTCCATAAGCCCTTCGGGTAGTTCTAAGGAGTCTATGATAGCCCATATCCTCCTGATTATCTCATCCCTAACAGCCGGAGGTGGGTTCTTCTCCAACTCCTTAACTAGGGTATCGACCTCAGCCCTCCTGGATGCGTAGAACTCGCGGCAGGCCTCAGTAGTTATCGTAAATCCTGGGGGTACCGGTAGTCCTATCTGCGTCATCTGTGCGAGGGACGACCCTTTACCTCCGAGTAGCTTCTTATCCCTCCAGTCGCCCTCGTTAAATGTGTACACGTACTTCCTGATAGCCATTCACCGCACCGCTGTACTTAACTAGGGCAACTTTTTAACTTATTCTAACATAGCTCTACCGCAGATAGTATGAGGGGGTTACTACACCTAGTACTACACATCTACTACCTAACCCTAGCTCTAGCGATAGTGTACGGCGGTACCGCCGAACTCAGTACCCCGGATGTGCTGGGGTCTGTCCTAAGGGTTGAGATCCTGATACCTGTACTAGTCTTCCTAGACCTAGCTAGGGCCCCTGACTGCGATCTGGGATCCTGTAGGAGCCTCCTAGGTAGGCTGGGCTACACCCTGGTTAAGTCCTTTGTAAGGAGACACAGAGGCTGGTACCACAGCATCTGGGCATCCCTCTACATAGCCTCACTGACTGCGGTGATCACGTACCTAGTAGCTCTCTACGTGGAGTACCTAGGTATAGTAGTACCCAAACTGGGAATTACCCGCACGACGTTCCTCACAGCAATCTCATCATACACTCTCCACCTACTTGAGGACGGGTTAACCGCTAGGGGTGTTAAGCTACTCGGAGTGAGGATTAGGAGCTTCGCTAGGACGGGCTCGACTGATACCCTAGTAGCAACCCTACTAGTACTACCGTCAGCCATATCTACGGTAGTACACTACATCACAACAGCTGGAGCAAACCTAGTGACCTCGGCTATGGTGGGTGCTACCGTACTCACTCTTACCTACATAGCACTGGTGGCTCTCCCCAAGCTAGCTCGTTAGAGCTCTAGGGGACTTGGACTACCTACGCGGGCGGAGGTACTTATAATCTACGTATACAACCACTATCTCGGTGAAAGTATGAGTAGAAGAAGGAGAGAGGAGGAGGACCCGTTTGAGCGGATGAACCGCCTCTTCAGGGAGATCTTCGAGGAGTTCGACGAGGAGGTAAGGAGGTTGATGAGGGAGATGGAGAGGCTCTCCGAATTCGACGAGAGAAGTCTCAGATCCCTGGTTGGCAGACCCTACGTATGGGGGTTTGAGATAGTTGTAGGCCCGGACGGGGTTCCCAGAATTAAGGAGTTCGGTAATATAAGGAGGGTGGGTAGAGCCCCGAAGATAACGGAGGAGGTAGAGCCCCTCGTAGATGTAATTGAGGAGGATGATAGGGTCAGGGTAGTAGTGGAGCTCCCCGGTGTGGAAAAGGATAAAATAAGCCTCAAGGCTTCTGGGAGGAGGCTGATGATTAAGGCCAGTAACCACAAGAAGTACTACAAGGAGGTAGAGCTACCAGCTGAGGTGGATATATCTACAGCTAAGGCTAACTACAGAAACGGTGTGCTAGAGGTAGAGCTGAGGAAGAAGAGGGGGGAGGGAGAAGAGAGGGAGATTAAGGTAGAGTAGAGTTTCTACTCCCCTCAGCCTATTACAGCAAGTTCTTTTACCAGTCTCCCAGTCTTGAACCTCTCAGCTGTTAAATTACTCGCTATCTCTATGTAGGGTCTCCCGTCTAGTATCCAGCTAGCTATTAGCCTACCGGTTACCGGCCCCATCATCATCCCGTGACCGCTGAAACCTGCCGCTATAAAGAGGTTTTCATAGGGTGGTAGGGGTCCGTAGATCGGGTGGTGATCTGGGGTCATGTCGTAGTAGCCCATCCAGTACCTCACTACATTAACCTTAGCTAGGAACGGTAGTAGCTCTATTAGGGGCTTAGCTATGTGTGGGAAGGCATCAACTCTCTGCGAGAATATGGAGGTCTCGGGGGTGTCCTCGAGGTCCCTAGCTAGTATGAAGCTCCCGTGTTCGTTCTGGGTTATGTGCGGCGACCCGGGGGTGTCCCAGTCAATTATGAGGGCGGACCTGATAGCCTCGAGGTAGGGCTCGGTAACTAGGGGGTGCCGGGGTATGTCTACTATAGGTACTTCCACCCCCACGGTCTTGAGTATCCTCTTACTACCCCCTCCAGCAGCTACTACAAAGACATCGGCCTCTATATCCCCCCTGCTGGTCACGGCCTTGGTAACCCTACTACCACTTCCCTCAAGCTTCAGTACCTTAGTGTAGGGTAGTACTCTAACCCCCAGACTCTTAACCCTCAGGTATAGCTTGATGAAGTTCTCGAGTATCGGCATCCTACCAGCTGTGGGGTCTAGCATGGCTCCGGCAACGATCCTGTAGTTTATACCGGGCTCCAGCTCCCTAACTTCATCAACGTCCATAATCCTCGTCGGTACTCCGTAGTCGTGGTGAAATCCTACAAGCCTCTTGAAGGCCTCCACGGTCTCAGGCTTGCGGGCAACCCATAGGTAGCCCCTCTGCTCTAGGCTTACCCCCAGCTCACTCCTCAACTTAAGCCACTCCGAGATACTCTCCTTCATTAGTACTACGTGCTCAGGTGATGTAAAGGAGGATCTGAAGCACCCGAGGTTCCTTAGGGTAGCACCACTACCTGGGTAGCTCTCATCGACTACCGTTACCTGCCTAACACCTCTCTTAGCTAGCTCGTAGGCTATGAAGAGACCGCTTATACCTGCCCCAACGACTAGGACTCTCACGACCTAACACCCCTCACCAGTACCCTCATAGATACGGGAACTATGGGTGGCCTAACCCTGAAGTTAGCCAGTACCTCATTCAAGCTCCTACCCGTAGCTCTAGCGAACACCCTAGCTGCTATAGCTATACAGCTCCTACCCTGACACGGACCGAAGCCTAGCCTTAGGTACCTCCTGAGGAGTTCGAAGTCGTCTATACCAGCCTCAATAGCCTTCACTACGTCGTCTAGGGTTACGTCGTTACACCTACACACTATAACTACATCCCTAGGCTTAGACACTACCTCTCCACCCATATAGCCCTCACCTCCATACCCAAACCCTTCGGAACCCTAACCGTTACTACGTAGGTCCTATTCCTCTCCCACACCCTGGTTACAACCCCCTTCCCAACCCTCTCACCGCGTCTACTGAGTAGCACCACCTCCTCACCTACCCTAGGTACCGGTAGGAACTCGTGGGGTACGGTAACGTAGTCTGCATCCTCCTTAGATAGGTCTACTACGAATGCTGCTAGCCCCGGGCATATAGCTACGCACACCCCGCAACCAGTACACCTCTCCCAGATCACCTTAGGTAACTCTATGAGGCTCTCCATCTCGATAGCCTTAGTCGGGCAGTAGGGTACGCATATGTTACACGGTATCTTCTCAGGACACTCTAGCACCACTACCGGCCCCTTTCTAAGCCTCCACTCAGGTGGTAGTAGCCCCAGTCTACCGAGCTCCTCGAGCTCGACCACACCCGTCTCCCTAAACCTGAAGGACACCCCGCATCACCCGAACGAAACCGGTGGTGGGAACTCAGACCTCAGCTTCTCCATCTCCTCCCTAGAGACCGTGACTGACTCCTTACCCTTCCTAGCCCTGGCAAGTAGGGGCGACCTCCTGTACTCGTCCCAGAGAAACCTTATCAACTTCTCAGCCTCCTCCCAGGCTTTAGAGGCCTTCGATGGGTCGGCCAGCTTCTCAACTATTGAGAGAGCGGCTATCCTACCCTCGATTATGGCTGTCGTAGCCTCCTCTATACCGGATGAGTCACCGGCTACGTAGAGGTTGGGTACCGATGTCTCTAGGTCTAGGGTCCTTAGGGGGACTAGCCCACCTAGCTCTGGGGACCACCTAGCGACAGCCCCGCACTGGAGGACGAACCTTGTGTCGGGTTCGAGCCCTATAGCTAGTAGTACTAGGTTTACGCTGAACTCCTTCTCAGTCCCCGGAATCGGGTTGAACTTCTCATCTACAGCTACTACAACAGCCCTCTCAACCCTACCATTACCGTAGACCGCCTTGATCGTGTGTCTGGTTAGTATCGGTATACCGTACCTCCTAATCTTAGCTGCGTGTACGAACCACCCACCTATCTCTGGGAGGATCTCGACGACTGCCTCAACCCTAACCCCTGCCTGCAGTAGCTGGTAGGCGATAATTATACCGACGTTACCCGAGCCTACTACTAGGGCCCTCTCACCTGGCTTAACCCCGTACTCGTTCATGATGGTCTGCACTCCGCCAGCCCCTATAACCCCGGGTAGGTCGTTGTTGGGGAACTCCAGGTACCTCTCCTGAGCACCTGTAGCGGCTACCACAGCCCTAGGTTTAACTACGTAGTGAGTCTCCCTACTAGCTACCCCGACTAAACCCCCTCTAAATGCTCCGTAGGCTACCGACTCCTTGAGTACCCTGATCCTCGGGCTCCCCGAGATCCTCCTAACGTACTCCTCAGCTATCTGGAAACCCCTCATACCACCGAAGAGCTCGACACTCCCGAAGAACTTGTGTGTCTGCTTAAGTAACTGACCACCTAGCTTAAAGTGCTCATCAACTAGGACTACATCGAGCCCTGAGTCGGCTAGGGTGAGGGCGGCTGAGAGACCTGCCGGACCACCCCCAACGACTAGGGCGTCGGTATCTAACCTAACCTCCGGAACCTCCGGAGACTCAGCGGGCTGACCTACAAGTGGTGAGGCCCACCCCCTCTGCCTCTCAATCCTAATACCCTCCCCAACAGGCTCCCTACAGGTCTTAGCGTTTGGGACCCCGTCGACCACCATGAAGCAGCTACTACACTTACCGATCATGCAGAAGGGTCCCCTAGGTCTACCTAGGGAGGGGCTCCAGGACAGCGTATCGAAGCCAGCGGCGTAGAGGGCTACAGCAATACTCTCACCCTCATAGGCATCGATAGGTTGCCCCTCGAAGTAGAACGTAACTCTCCTACCACGCTGAAAGCTTAGTATGGGGTGGTTCCATATACGCCTATCTACCGGCGATTCGAACCACCTATACAGAAGAGTTGGAGCGGAGTAATAAGTGCTAGGTTGAATATCCTTTAAAGCTGTGGGTAGCTGTTAGGGATTAAAAATATAAACCCCCCCGTATAGGGATCTGTGAGGTATCTGTATGTCGTCTAGGCCTGCCTCCTCTCTGGTTGCTAGAACGGTCGAGAAGGTCTGGAGCAGCTTTGCTCTACTGATGGCTGCTGTAGGCTGGTCTGTTGGTGCTGGTAACTACTGGAGATTCTCGTGGAGGGCTGCTAACTACGGTGGTGGTAGCTTCCTACTGACCTACCTGATATGGCTGATAGTAGTAGCCTTCCCGCTAGCAGTGGCTGAGTACGCTATAGGTAAGCTCGGGCAGGGGGGTCCCCTACACGGCCCCTACAACCTAGCTGAGAGGTATAAGAAGCTGGCGGCCTTCGGAGGTATGTGGATGGCTTGGGCTGACTTCATGATCATGTGCTACTACTGGGTGGTTACTGGCTGGATCTTCTACTACATGCTCCACGCAATAGCTGGTACGTTCTTCGCTCCAGGTTTCGATGCGAAGGCCTTCTGGAACTCCTTCGGCTTTACGCCGGCATCCCTAGGTGTTGGAGCCTTAATGGCGTTCCTAAGCATAGTTGTCACAGCATTCGGGATAAAGGGTATTGGTCAGGTGTGTAGGTTCATGTTCCCGATACTGTTCATACTTACGGTAGGTCTAGCCATCTACACAGTAACCCTACCCGGAGCTGGGAAGGGGTTGGAGTTCTACATGGTCCCGAAACCTGAGGCCCTACTAGATCCCGCTACCTGGATGCAGTCCCTATCGCAGGTTATATGGAGTATAGGGATAGCCTGGGGCTTCTTCATATGTGCTGGTGCCTGGATGAGGCGTAACGACGACATAACCTTAATATCCTTCGGTAACGTTGTGAACGATAGCGCAGTAGCCTGGATGGCTGGTACAGCTATAATACCCCTAATCTTCGCTATCTCCGCAACACCCTACGAGGATATAAAGGCAGCTGGTACCGGGCTGGCCTTCGTGGTACTACCCCAGCTCTTCAGGAAGATGGGTGCTGCCGGGTGGGCTTATGCAGCACTGTTCTTCATAGCCTTCTGGTTCGCCGCCTTCACCTCCCTGATAACTATCCACGAGGTAGCTCTGAGACCCCTCAAGGACCTCGGCATGAAGACCTCGCACGCAGCACTCATTACCGGTATCCTAGCCTTCATCTGCGGAATACCGACAGCCCTAAGTGCTGACTGGCTTGACTACTACGATACAGTGTGGGGTGTTGTAGGGCTCGCCCTAGGGCTAGTGTTCATATCCCTAATAACCTCCTACTTCACGGATGTAACCAAGGTTAGACAGGGCATCATGGACATGGACATAAAGCCCTTCGTAAGGTTGGGGAGGTGGTGGGACTACCTAGTTAAGGCGAACGTAGTTATACCGATACTGTTCTTCGCCTGGTGGATAATCTACTGGGAGTGGATTAGGGGTTGGGGTGCTGGTCTGTACACCTACTACACATTCCCAGGTATGGTAGTACTAATAATCGGTGGTGCTATAATGTACTACCTAATCAGCAAGACTATAGAGGCTCAGACTAGGGGTAGGTGATGGGTATGGCATGGGTGGTGTTCTTCATAATAGCCTGGCTCCTCGTTATAGCGGCCCTCTACACCTGGTATAGAGCTACCGAGAACGAGAAGAGGATTAGGCAGTTAGAGAGGAGGTGAGAGAAGTGCCCTCCTTCCCCTTCGATTGGTGGATAGTATTAATCATAACCCTCGTAACAACCATACTATGGCTCTACCCAGTGTACTACGTCGGTACTAAGTCGGCCAAACCCAGTAAGTAGTCTTCTTAACTACAATAGTTTTTCCCTCAATAGAGATTCCCTCACGTCATTCTACCCCTCCCTACCTCCACGCCGGCTTCCCTAGGTGTAGCTAGGACTACTATAGGTCGTACTAGTAGTACCCCGCTAATCTTCTCCAGGTTCTTAACGAGCTCGCGGACCCTCTCCGAGGTCCCCCTAACAGCTATAACCAGTAGGCAGGTCCTGGGGTCTAGGTGTACGTGGAGAGCTGAGACAACCACGTCCGCGTACTCGTGCTGCACGTCGGTTAGGCGGGCGTCCACCCCCTCCACCTCATGGTTGTAGAGAACGTTGAGTGAGCCAACTACGTACCCGCCGACCTCCCTCCACAGACTCTCAGCCATGTAGAGCCTCAGAGCTTCCTGGATAATCCTAGACCTAACCCTGTACCCACCACCCTCCACTAACCTCTTGAGTTCTAGGCATAGCTCCTCATCTAGGTATACACCGAACTTACAGCCACCGCGCTCTACCGTAGTAACACCCATGGGGTATGTACTGATGACTTTATACGGCTGAAAGCCCTGCCTCTAGGGCGGGGAGGTCGGGACGGTGTTCCAGCTCCCAGCTTTTCTTCTCCGGCTGTAGCTATACCTAGGTATGCTGTAGCGTGGTGCGCGGGTCGGGACTACTCAGGGACTTCGCTGAACTACTCTCCTGGTGTAGGGGTGGGGTTAGGGTAGTAACCCATAGGAATGCTGATGTAGATGCCGCTGCAGCTGCCCTTACCCTAGGCTACGTCCTGAGTACCTACGGTAGCACTTCGATAGACGTATGTACACCTGAGGGGGTTGACTCGGTAGCTAAGAGGGTCCTCACGGGGTTGGGGTTCGGAGTTCCGGAGTCGGGAGCCTGTTCGAGTAGTAGACTACTCTTCGTTGACGTCTCCTCACTCTCTCAGGTAGGTCCGGTTGAGTTTAGGGAGTGTGCTGTTGTGGATCACCACGTCTCCAGCGAGCTTGTGGGTAGGTGTAGCCCCGCGCTATACGACCCGGAGGCTAGGGCCTCGTCAGCTCTAGTAGCTGAGGTACTAGTAGACTCCGGCTGGTACGTCCCCAGGGGGTACGCAACCCTCCTACTAGCCGGTATCATGCACGACACTAGGTTCCTAAGGCTACTGAGCCCCAGGGTCCTCAGGGTTGTAGCTAGGCTTATAGAGCTCGGAGGTGATGTAGATGCTGTGCAGTCCCTCATGGCCCAGCCCGAACCCCCCTACGCTGAGAGGGTTGCCAGTCTGAGGGGTCTAGCGAGGTTAGGCGTATACGCTGTAGACCAGGAGCTACTGGTAGCTATAACATGCCTAGGGGCCTACGAGTCTACAGCCCTCAGGAGGATCCTGGAGTCCGGGGCTGACGTAGCTATAGCTATTGCCGCGAGGGACGAAGAACTGCGCGTAACTATTAGGACCTCGGCTAGGGCCCTCAGAGTACTGGGTATACCGGTAGCTGCTGAGTTAGCTAGCTACCTAGCTAGAGTAGCTGGTGGGGGTGGTGGAGGGCACGACGCTGCCGCCGGGGCTGTGGTACCGGCTACGTTCCTAGACCAGCTTGAGGGGGCTGTAGCGGAGTTCTTTAGGTCCCGCGGTTTTAAGTTCAGGACCCTAGGTAGAGGTAGATGGTTGGAAGAGTGTAGGTGATGGTTAAGGTATACGTAGACGAGCGGGAGAGGAGGTCGGAGGTACCTAGGTACCTATCCGAGCTAGGTGTTACGGTCATCTTCAAGACCCTCGAGGTCGGGGACTACTTACTAGCTGAGGGGGTTATAGCTGAGAGGAAGAGTGTTGGGGACCTAGCTAAGTCTGTCTTCGACGGTAGGTTCTTCGACCAGCTCAGTAGGATGGCTCAGGTAGCTGGTAGGTACTTCCTAATAGTAGAGGGGGACCTGGATAGGCTTAGGTACGTGACGACCAGGTACAGGGCCGTTATCTCAGCTCTGTACTACGCATCGGTAGCTAGTAGGGTTCCCGTACTCTTCACTGAGGATCAACAGCATACTGCGGAGCTGATCAAGTACCTGGCAACGAAGTTCCAGGAGGGTATGCCAGTACCTACGCACACCTCCGTAGCTAGGGGTAAACCTAAGGGGATTTCCCTAAGCGACTGGCAGCTCTACGTAGTCTCATCACTACCCGGAGTCGGTCCGAAGCTAGCTGAGAGACTCCTCAGAAAGTTCGGGAGCGTTAGGGCCGTCTTCAACGCCTCGATCGTTGAACTAGCTAGTGTTGAGGGGCTTTCTGAGAGTAAGGCTAGCTTCATCTACAGACTAATTAACGAACCCTATGTGAGGAGGGGGTCGAAGAGTCTAGAGGAGTACCTCGTAGGAGGTGGCGGTGAGGAGTCCAAGGAGGTGGGGGAGGAGAAACCCTAGAGGTCTAACCCAGAATACCTAGGGAGCTGGTACTAGGAGGTGCTCTAGTTTAGCGTACCTCTTAGGTATCTCCGCTCTAACACCTTTCATTGGGTCTACTACCTGGTTTATCCTTAGGTCGACGACCAGGCTCGCGAGCATGTAGGCATCCTCGAAGGACAGCCCTAGGGACCTCATAAGTACCGCTACAGCCTCCTCAGAAGCCCTGTACACCGCTTCACCCAGATCCTTACCGAAGGCTATGACCGAGTACCTATCCCCGTACTCAACCACCGGGTACCTAGGCCTCTTACCCTTTATCAGGCTTAGCTTAACCGTAACCTCACCAGATACCTCAGCAGCTGCAACACACAGCTCTCCATCAGCCTGCACTGCGTGTAGGTCCCCAATCGCTAGTAGGGCCCCCTCTACGAATACTGGGAGGTATACCCTACTCCCCTGGGTTATGAGGGCTACGTCCATGTTACCCCCGTGGTATCCTGACGTACTGGTCGGGTACTCACCCTCCTCGGGGGCTACCCCTATTACACCGATCATAGGTCTCGGCTCAACCTCAATACCTCTGAAGAGTATCTTACCTCCTCTGATCTCCATTACCCGGGCGGCTGCGTTGAACTTCCTATCGTGGAGTGCTCCGGAGCCGGGTACAGCTACTATAACAGCTCTATCGGCTATCCTAATACTCTCTACTTCAACTATCAGGGTATCTCCTGGCTTAGCACCCTCTACGTAGAGGGGGCCTGTAGCTGGGTTAACCCTGCTCCAGTCTATAGTCTCCAGTGGGGTTGACTCATCGACGACCTGCCCCCCTAAGGCGTCGACGGTCTCGAACACCACTACGTCCCCTGGGTAGGCCCTGAACTTAGGTACGTGCCTACTCGAGAAGCTGTACACTACATAGTCCCTAGGTAACCTTACACTCACAGAGACCACCAAAAGGCTACCGCACCACACTTTATATTATCCTAGGTACTACCGGAGAACTCTTCCCTCAGTACATCACCTAGAGAACCACCAAACCTAGCCCAGATGAAGCAGGTACCCTCCGAGGATACCATGCACGGTCCGTAGGGTCTCTCCGGGGTACACGACCTCATGAACATCGGGCACTGTATGGGTTTAGCTATCCCAAGTACTACCTCACCACACCTACAGCCCGGTGGTAGGTCTACGTCCGGTGTACTCCTAGCTGTAGTTAGTACGTAACCCTCCGGTCCTGGTGGTTTAAGCCCGTACTCGTAGTAGGCATCGAACTCCCGGTACCTCTCCCTTAGGGCTAGACCACTCTTAGGTATGTAGCCTATACCCCTCCAAGCACTATCCACCTCCTCGAATACCTCAGCTATGTACTTCTTAGCTACTGGGTTACCACTCCACGATACAACCCTCCTGTACTCTAGGTAGACCCCCGGCCTTCCCTCTACCAGCATCCTCAGTATAGCTGCCACGGAGACCACCAGATCCACCCCCTCAAAACCCGAGACTGCCGTGGGTATCCCGAACTCCCTAGGTAGGAACTCCCAGGCTGATGCCCCTGTAACAGCTGAGACATGCCCCGGGGCGACCACCCCGCGTATGGGTAGTAGCCCCCTCTCCCTATACAGCTTTACCGTATACCTCATAACCGGTGGGGTAAGTCTTAGGGCACTCAGTAGCTTCAGGTTCCTAGGTACCTTACCCGTTGCCATGGGTATAGCGTAGGAGGGTGCCGTAGTCTCGAAACCTATCCCTAGAAATACCGACTCCCTACCATCCCCCCGGGCACTAGCTACAGCATCGTAGAAGCTGTAGACAACCCTCACATCAGCCCCCATGCTCCTAGCCTCAGCTAAACTCCTGGGGCTCCTAGTACTGGTCGACGGGGCCTTAAACGAGTCACCGAAGGTGTACACCCTAATACCGTCCATAGCTAGTTTTACAGCATACTCTACTATAGCCCCCGGAGTTACACATACCGGACAGCCAGGACCTGCAACTAGTTCGACCTCTCTAGGTAGGAGAGACCTTATCCCATACCTCACCGCAGTCCACTCATGGGTACCGCAGAAGTTCATCACCTTAACCGGTGCTAGACCAGCCTTCCTCAGCACCTCAGCATAGTCCCTGATAGCCTTAAGTGCTACCGTAGCTACCCTACTGGTGGAGAGTAGTGACCTCAGTAAGCCCTCGACCCCCACCTCCACACCCGCGGGACTGTAGTCTAGGCCCTTAAAGGTCTTGCTAACCTCTAGAGGTCCTCCTAAGAACTGCTGGTAGGGCTAATAGGGCGGCGATTGCAGACAGTAGAGCTACTACGAGTATAGTTAACCAACTGGTTTCGGGACCGGGCACTACCGTAGTTACTGTAGTAGTTATAGTTACCGTAGTCTGCTGCTGGAACTGTTCAGTAGTCGTGGAGGTGGGGCTAGTCTCTGGGTATACCTCCCTCAGTAGTCTGAGTGTGCTGTTTATGTACTTCTCCAGGGTTTCACTACTGAGGTTCTGAATGTCGGATGCCTCTAGGGAGGCCATCAGCTGCCTCCCGACGATAGCCCTATGTAGCTTCTCAGCCTCCTCAACCTCCTCCCTCTCCACTAGGACCTCGGAGCTCAGGCCCCAGATGGCTATGGGGTAGGTAAGTAGGGAGCCTGCTAGGAGGTCTAGGGATATCCACCCGTAGTCAGCTACGTAAGCTAGGACGAAGGCGTGCGGCCCCCCGTTAGAGAATACGTAGGTGAAGCTACCGATTGTGGAGTTCACCGCATAGCCTGGGATAGCTACGAAGCCGTACACTACCGTAGCTGGAATACCGTAGTACCATAGTAGTGAGAGGAGTATCCTACTCATATCATCGCAGTCCCCCTCCCTCCTCTCTACAACCTCCTCAGTAGTCCTCGGTAGTAGACTTGGGGAGTACCTTATGTAGCTACCCCCGTAGATAAACCTAGCTGCGTAGACTGCTAGTACTAGTGGGTAGGAGCTTACGTTAGTAACCACGTAGTACCAGGGCATAGTCCTAAGCCACTCCTCAAAGTCCCTCACAACTACTGAGGTTACGACCCGGGGTGGAGTCCCCAGGTAACCCCTAAGCTCCTCCCCCAGCTCTTGCTGTGCAGGCGTTAGGAATGCCTGCGGTACCATCATAACCGCCTTAAGTAGATTCAGGACCTCATTATATCTCGGGGAGCAAACCCTCACCTCGAGGAGTACGTAAGCGTAGGTGGGGGTACCACCAGAGGTATCTACAGCATAGACCCCCTCATCGGGGTCGTAGACTACCCCTCTAGAGGTAACTACCCTTACTGTCTGGTTCACGTTCCCCAAGCTCACGTTTATGGGGGTCTCTAGGTAGAGCCTACCACTGTAGTTGTAGCTCTCTATGTAGATAGCGTTGAGGAAGTAGAAGGTTACACACTCAATACTTAACCCGTAGATTGGGAGGCTCTGGGCTAGGTTTATGAGTACTAGTGAAGTAGCTAGTAAAGCTATCCTCAGTAGACCACCCAGAGGATTTCGGATACGAGGTAAAAACTACTAACTACGCCTACCTACTACGGCCCTCTCGAGTAGTGCTACTGCTAGGTAGGTAGTTACCGAGGCTACAGCTACTACAACCTCCTTAGGTACCGGTAGTTGGAGGCCCTTAGCGTATGTTAGACCTAGTGCTAGGGGGAACCCCACGGCTAGTGTAGATAGGTACGCATACCTACTAGTTAGACCGTATACTGAGAAGAGGTAGAGGGGTAGTAGGGGTAGTAGTAGGGTTGAGGAGGCTACTGCTAGGTCTACTACGAAGGCCGGTGTACTTAGGGCGAATAGGTATACGACTAAGGAGAACAGTACTACCATGGCCTTACCTACAGCCAGCCTGTACCTCTCTGGTATAACAGTATCGTAGGAGACCATGGAGGCTATGGTGAGTACTATGGAGTTTATCGTTGATGTTGCAGCAGCTAGTATCGATACTGCTACAGCTACAGCTAGAGCTGGGTGTGTGTAGTTTAGGAGGGATGGGGTAACCCTATTCCACGTACTTCTATCCCTCAGGTCTACACCTAGACTCAGGGTACCCAGCTCTACTAAACCCCTAGCTAGGAGCCCTACGAGTACCGTGATCACGGTGTAGAGTAGCCCGAATACCGCGAAGTACACTACCATCCTAACGTAGTCCCTCCTACTCCTAGGTAGGTAGAGCCTCTGGAAGACCTGCGGGTTGGTTATAGCGAAGAAGATCCACGGCGTTGTGTATGCGAAGAACGTGTAGGGTGTCCAGAACCTGTTGAGGGGGCTTAGGAGCTCTGCGTCAGCTAGCCTAGCTACAGCCTCAGGCGGTGTTCTCGTAGCTAGCCAGACTATGAAGGCTAGAGCGCTCGTCAACATGATGAACCCCTGTACTGCGTCACTCCAAGCTACTGACCTAACACCAGCTACCAGCGTGGTAACTAGGGTGACCGCGAATGCTATTGTAACAGCTACCCGGTAGTCTACAGAGCCTCCCCCGATACCCGCTATTATGCTGGCCGGTCCGACCATCTGAACAGATGAGTACGGTATTAGGGCTACTGCTGTAAGTACTACAGCTACCACCGTAGCCCAGTGGGAGCCCAACCTATCCCTGAGGAGCTGTGTAGGTGTTACATAGCCCCTCCCCCTAGATAGCTCCCAGACCTTCGTACCGAGGGTAGCTAGTATAGCTACTGTCGAGATCAGGTAGGCCAGCTCGAAGGCTAGGGCACCGACACCTGTTGCGTAGGAGAGCCCGACCAGACCCACCATCATGAAGGCACTGTACGTAGTGGCTGCGTAGGTCATGGCTGAGGTGAAGCCCGAGAGCCCTCTACTAGCTATGAAATAGTCTACCGGGTCCCCAGTCCTAGCGTAGAGCCTACTGTAGATGGATACTGCAGTAACTATAGCTAGGTAGACAACTAGGGCAACTACTAGCTCAGCCAACCCTAGCCCACCTCCTTAGGTGGGTGTAGGCTACGGCTAGAGTAGCTACCGTTAGAGCTACGTACACAGTGAACGACGTTAGGGTCCTATCACCAGCTAGCACGTAGGGTAGTACTAGGCTTAGGACTGCGCAGACCAGTAGTAGAGATCCCAGCAGCTCCACCACCAAAGAACACGTGTTCGTTTAGTATTTAAATCTTCATCCCCGGAGCTCTAGTGGGAGGATGGAGGGGGAGGTAAGGGAGAGGGTAGTCAGGGTCCTGGAGCAGTTCGGTAGGGACGGGGTATCCCAGGGTGAGCTGGTTGAGGTAACCGGCTACTCGAAGAGCTGGATATCCGAGGTACTTAAGGAGTTGGAGAGGTGTGGTCTGGTAGCTAGGGTCCCGGGGCCTGGTAGGAGTAAGAGGGTCGTACTATCAAAGTACCTAGACCCAGCTGTAGGTAGGGTAGTTAGGGTAGCTGTGGTAAGGGCCTCCGAGTACCTGTACCTACCTAACTTCGTAGGTAACCTAAGGAGGGAGGGCTACTCGGTTGAGCTAGTACTCTACGGGAACGTCTCGGAGGCTACCGCGGCTGTAGCTAGGGGTGATGTACACCTAGCTATAACCCCGATATACACGCAGGCAGCCTACAGAGCCCTCGGAGCACCACTGAAGACCTACCCAGGGGGTGCCCTAGGAGGGGCCTCGATAGTCTACAGGGAGGAGCTGGGCCCCGCAGTACTGAGTAGTAGGGCCTCAACTATGGAGGTAGCAGCTGTAGCTACCTACAGGTACCTCCGTAGGGAGGTCGGGGAGTTCAGGTACTACGTAAGACCTGAGGAGGGTGTTGAGAGGTTCCTGGGGGGAGAGGCCGACGCAGTGGCCATATGGGAGCCCTACGCAAGCTACCTAGAGGACCGCGGCTATAGGAGGCTTAGACCGGTGGAACTACTCGGGGAGTACCACTGCTGCACCCTAACCAGACACGAGAACCTGAGCCAGGAGGCTGAGAGGAGGGTTAGGTCCGCCTGGACTAAGGCCCTGGGGGAGGTGAGGAGGGGAGCGGTACTGGAGGGGTTGGACGAGCTACTGGGACTGGACAGAGCCTCGGTAGAGAGGGCTAGGAGGGAGTACAGGTTTACCGAGGAACTCACGTGGGAGAACTTAAAAAGCCTACTGAGCTACGCCTCAGGCTTCCTCCTAAACTACACTACAGTTAGGGAGCTCTTAGAGGGCTGAGTCGTCCTTACCCTTGGGGATAGCCTCACCAGTAGGTAGGAGCTCGCTTAGCACGATACCGGTTGCCAGTATCGCTAGAGGTGCGTACCTAGCTACCTTAACTAACTTTAGGTACCTATCCACCTTCTTCAACTGCGTCCACCGAGCTTCTATCCTATCTAGAGAAAAATAGGCTTTCATTGCAGAATCTATGAAGATATGCTGCCGAGCTAACTCAGGTTACTGGGGAGAGACCTACATAAGTGCTTACTTGAGTATCTACTAGCCCCCGACGTAAGCTCCTTGATCAGCCTTTCTTTATATACTTTATGGCTGTAGTTAATGCCCTAACAAGCCAACCCTTCCTTAGAGGGGAGTACTCCCTCTCACGAATGAAGGGTACTGTGTAGTTCTTGAGGGTATCCATATCACCTATGTAGAACTCGGTAAGCTCTAGACCGTAACTGGCTGCAACTCCCCTAAGAGTTCTGCCGACGTCCTTAATTATCTCTATATCGGCCGGGGTTAGGATCTGAATGAGGACTTCAGTCCTGTCCTCCGAAACTGTTGCCGAGGAAACCGTTGGGTACCTTAGGAGGGATTTCACTAGCCTGAGTAGCTGAGGTAGGTCCTTACCTGAGATGAATAGGAATAGCGCTAGTCTAGCTCCGTCGGTAACCCCCCTTATCCTTCTAACCCTTATACCTCTCAGTAGCTTTTCAGCGTGCTCTACATGCTTCTTCAGTATATCCCCTCTCACCCCCAGCTCTACGTCGAAGCTCTTAGTTGTTAGAGGGTTTAGCTCCGCGACCTTAATTACCGCTAGGTCCTTATTGTCTACCCTAGCCTTAATCCCCTCACCTAGGATCTCCTCCTCAAGTTCCCTACCCCCCGTATCTTCAAGCCTCTTCATCTCTCTAAGTAAGTGGTTCTCCAGAGCCCTCGGTGCGAAGAGTGCTGACGGGTTCTCAGCTATTGCTGATGCGTAGTTCTTTAGGTCGGGCTCTCTGAAGACCCTTTCGTAGAACACTGTGTACTTCACCCCGCTATCCTCAAGCCTCTCCCTCTTCGCGGACTCCGGGTAGTAGAGGGTTAGGAGGGTCCCCATTGGTATTAGGTTTATGCAGCTCCTTAGGAACGGGACTACCTGGGGGAGTTTCTCGCAGTCCAGCGTCTTACCTATGTATACCGTGGCTAGTCTAAGCTTCATTAGGTGTATGTAGTAGTCTAGTCTAAGACCTATCACATCCCCCTCATCCAGCTTCGATACGAGCTTTAGCTTAGCTAGGGTTGCAGTCCTCCTCCTAACCCCCATACGTACTATCTCCCTCATAACCCTGTAGAAGCCTATCCTCCTAACCCTGTACAGAGCCTCGTATATCACGGCAGTTGAGTGCAGTGCCTTCACTACATCCTGTGGACTCCAACCCACCTCAGCTAACCCCATACAACTCCACTGAGAATTCCCCAGTTAGCTAATAAGTGTTCCCTACCTTAGGAGTAGTACTAGTTCTACAGCTGTTGAGATAGCTACGATAGTTGCCGCGAAGACCAGCCCCAGTACCTCAGCTACTACCCTAGCTACCCCATACCTCCCCAGGTACCTACTGGAGAGTAGTACGGTACCTCCGTAGCCGTGTAGTGCTATGAGGATTGAGGTTAGGTACCTAAGTAGGGGGTGGGTGTGTAGGTAGCTCGAGATCCTGTAGGTTAGACCTAGGAGTCCTGGGTAGAGCATTCCGTAGCCACTAACTACGTAGAGTAGGAGTAGTACTGCTAGAGGTACTGAGGTAGCCTCAACAACCCTAAGCCATAGGTGTACGTACCTAGTCCTACAGACCCTACACCCCATACCCTACTTACCTCTGGGCCGAGAGCCCCGTGATTCAGGTACTCTACGTAATTCTACCTAGTCCCCGAGCCTCTAAGCCTTGTGTAGAGTTCCCTAAGTTCCTCGAAGGTCGCCCTATGTGGTCTCTCCGGTACACCTACCGGGAATATGTAGAGCGGTCTCTCGTTCCTAGCTACACCGACTACCCTAGCAACCTCGTCGTCGTAGAACGCCCCTATAGCTACCGTCCCGAGGTTCAGGGCTGTAGCCA
>Ga0326760_1000039_pt1 | contig 74864 bp, 77 predicted proteins | sample GCREP_S_FD_207668 | JGI IMG/M metagenome (GOLD analysis project Ga0326760, IMG submission 207668) | Hot spring sediment microbial communities from Geyser Creek Basin, Yellowstone National Park, WY, United States - GCR.EP_S | ecosystem: Environmental > Aquatic > Thermal springs > Near-boiling... | reverse complement strand
AAGTGCCAAAACCCGTAGCTTTTAACGCTGCAATATAAGCCCACCTCCTCGTAGAAGCCGTTATTAATAGCCGTGTAGCATACATAGGAAAAGCTTCTGCAAAAGTATCTTCAATAACAACTTCTCCAAGCTTAAACGTCATAAACTCACCCTATAATACTTAGAATATAGGTAGAATTAATAAAGCTCAAATTTCACTAAAAAGACCTCTCCCTACTATGTGAAAACAATCTAAAGATTTCTCCTCAGGATGATATAGAGGAGTTTAAATTCTAAAGAGAGCGGTGTTTAATGACTTAATTACCGGAAACCCAAGTGTTTCCTAGATAGAGGTTGTGTTGTTGATAATGCTGATAGGTAGACAGATTTTTTCACGGCCTCTTCAATATTAACACCTTTTAATAAATGGTATATTAGTGATGCTGAAAAAGCGTCACCCGCGCCTATGGTATTAACAGTGTTTACTAATGGTGGAGTAAAAATTTTGGGTTCTTTACCTCTTATATATAATATTGCACCCCTTGAGCCTCTTGTTACAATTAATTCTTCAACACCTGCTTTAAATAATTCCCCAGGTACTTCAAGCCCTTTACTCTTCAATATGTGTTCTTTTTCCTCATTTAAAATTAGAATTGATGAGTATTGTATTATAGACATGAACTCGTCAAAGTATTGTTCTAGGGTTATTTTATGTGGACGGAACACTATTATCTTATTATCTCTATTAACTCTACTTAGTAGTTCTAAGTGTGTTTTACAAATACCTTCTCCTAGATATATTGATCGTGAAATATTACTGGCTTGAATTATCTCATCTGTAATTCTATGTATTACTGGTAGAGATCTCACATCTACTTGTATTTTACACTTTATCTGTGTTGGTTCAAGTGGGTCTAGTATGACGCATACTGGTAATTCGACATCTCGACTTAACTCAACTAAACTAACATCGACGTTTTCACTGATCAACTCAGCTAATAGATATGATCCAATAGTATTAGCGGGAACTCTACTTATAAAAAGCGTTTTTAACCCCAAACTAGATGCTGCCACAGCTACATTAGCGCCTGAACCACCAGAACTCATTTTCACCTCAGGTTTTAAGTAGACGTCTAAAGCTAGAGAGCCGAATACTACTAATTCATATTCACGGTGTCTCTTTGTCTTAGCTGCACTTTTAATAGCACTACTCACTACTTGATTAATGAAATCTATAAAACCTATTTTTAAATACTCTGAAAAAGGTAGTATTTTAGCCATAAACATTACTGATAAACTTGTCACAGCATCTCTGATTACCCTACTATTTAGTTCATCAACGTCCTTGAATAATATATTATACCATTTACCAGTATCTGTTAACTTATAACACTTTACTTTAACTCTACGATTACCTCTAATCTCAATCCTCTCTACTTCTTCTAGTAAATTAATTGAGACAAGTTTTCTAATTGAGCTTAGAACAGTCTTATTAGAGTGATGACTAAGCGACATAATAATATCTTTTTGACAAATCTCCCTATCCCATTCAAAAAGCCTTAACACCTCAATAGTAACTGGCGAAGAGAACAACGTCATAATATACTGTACTTTCTCACCAATACCAGTAGGTAGTAATATTACATATGGATGTAACTCTTTAAATGCCGAGTTCTGTGTAATCATCGAGTAAAACCCCTAGCAATTGAAAAATATTTATAAATACTCTGAAAAATATACTTTTTCTTGTGTAACATGTTACAGGGGAAACTAGATGTCTAAGTATAGACCTAGAATGGTCTATGTAGTGGCATATACAGCTATAGGTGCAGCAATCTACTATATGCTATTATTCTTACCCGGAGTCCCCATTATTGGAACAGGTGGGAAAATGGAGATTGGAGCATCACTTTCACCAGTCTTAGGGATTTTACTAGGACCTCTACCTGGTTTTAGTGCTGTACTTATAGGAAATGTCTTAAAATTCCTAACTACACCTAGTATTTACTCGCTTCCATTTATACCAGCAGCACCTCTCTCAGCACTCACAGCAGGGTTTTTAACTGAGAAGAAGTGGAGAATTCCCGTAGTTATAATGATAATTATGTTAATTATAGCTATGTTTACACCACCATTTAACCCAGTAGTAGATTATTGGTACGTTTACCTCGTAGCATTTTATGATAAAATAGCTGCCTTAATACTCATACCAGTAACTATATGGTTGCTACGTAGAAAAATTAAAAGTCCATATTATTTCACAGCATTATATATATTAATGTTTACTAGTAGAGAGTTTGATAAGGCATTTGGCTGTGTAATATTCGCATTTCCACAGGTTTATCAAGGAATATTTGGTATTACTAAAATTAGTGTTGTTAGAAACCTATATCTTATATCACCACTCTACTATCTCATTACATATATCGTAGAGAGCCTAGTAGCATTTATAATCGCTTTTACACTCATAGAGGCTATTTCAAGAGTTCCTGGACTAGCTGAAAATCTACATATAAGACACCTATATAGGAGGGAGTAATATCTTCGTGAAAAAAACTATAGTTTTAAAAAATGTAACATATTTTTATCCATCATCAAATACACCTGCACTTGAAAATATATCACTTGAAGTTAATAGAGGAGAATTCTTAGTTATTGCAGGGCCTTCTGGAGGTGGAAAATCAACCCTAGTGAGAATAATTCTAGGACTTATACCACACATATATGGAGGTGTACTTCACGGGGAAGTCTTAGTAAATGGTGTAAATGTAGTTGAAAAAGGATTTAGAGCTATTGTAAATAATGTAGGAGTTGTAATACAAAATCCTGAAAACCAAGTAGTCAATATTGTTGTCGAAGAGGAAATAGCTTTTACTCTTGAAAACCTCTTATACAGCCCTGAAGATATTCGCGGGAGAGTTAATGAAGCTATTAAAGCCCTAGGAATAGAACACCTCAGAAGAAGACTTACACATACACTATCTAGTGGTGAAATACAAAAAGTTGTTATAGCTAGCGCATTAGCATTAAACTCAAAAATACTTATACTAGATGAGCCTTTAGCACACCTCGATCCTCAAGGAGCTCGAGAACTCGTTTCAACCCTCTATAAGCTCTGTAAAGATAGAGGAATTACTGTAATAATTGTTGAGCATAGATTATCTGAGCTCGCTAAGTATGCAGATAGAATTGTAGTATTAAACAAGAGAATTCTATTCGATGGAAAACCAACATTAGCTATTAATAAATTATTAGAAATAGGTGTTGAAGTACCACCTATATCTAGATTGTTTAAAGAACTCAATAAGAGCCCTATACCTCTACATGTAGATTCTAGTGTCATTGAAATATTAACAAGAGATATAGTAAATAGTGATGGCATTTGTACTAGTAATTCTCTTAGTAGTAGTTATGATGATTATACTGCACACAAGTCTGATCGTGCTATTTTCATTGAAGACTTATGGTATAAATATCCAGATGGTAGAATAGCTTTGAGAGGTGTTAATTTAGAGATCTTTCGAGGGGAATTCATAGCTATAATTGGTGCAAATGGTGCAGGTAAAACTACTTTAATAAAACATTTCAATGGGCTTTTAAAGCCATGGAGAGGTAGGGTATTAGTATTCGGAAAAGACACTAAATTCAGCACTGTAGCTGAATTAGCGAGAAATGTAGGAATAGTATTTCAAAATCCTCTTCACCAGTTCTTTGAAAAAACTGTTTTACGTGAAGTTCTTTTTACACTAAACAATTTCGGCTACAAGAACTGTATTGATCGAGCTTTAGAAGTGTTAAAAATATTTGGCCTTGAAGACTACGCCGAGAGATCTCCATATGAACTCTCCATTGGCGAGCAGAGGAGACTAGCTATAGCGTCTATAGTAGCTTATGAACCCCCTATTATAGTGTTAGATGAACCTACAGCCGGTATAGATTATTCTCTCAAATTAGAGCTATTAAAAATACTCACTAAAATTATTGAAAAGAAGAAAACAGTTATTATTGTATCACATGATGTAGAATTCTTGGCTTTAGCTCCTCTCACAAGGATCGTTGTTATGGCTAATGGAGAAGTAATAGCTAGTGGTAGTCCTAGAGAAGTATTCTATAATGTGGATATACTCAAAGACTCTCATATCATACCTCCACAAATAGTTGAATTAGTAAAACTCCTCGGCTTAGAGAGATCTATTAGGTCTTTGAACAGCTATGAATTTGCAGAATATTTGAAGAGGTGTTATAATGTCTCTTGAAAAAGGTATTATAAAGCATTTACAAAGTGCTTTAATATACGAAGAAGCTGTGAGTTTCTATCACAACCTCGACCCTAGAATAAAACTCCTATATTTAGTTATAACTTTCATCATGATCTCTACGAGTAGTATTTTAAAGCTATTGATAATCCTAGTTTTTACATTTGTCTTAGCATCTCTATATCCAAGAATTTATAGAAAAACTCTCTACATTCTCATAGGCCTTACACCATTCATGATCTTCACTGCTATTTTCGTAATAATTTTCACAGTCGCTTTTGGCGGAGGAACTCTTAGAGAAGCTACTTTAGAACAAGTTAAAGTATTCATGAGAGTTGCCGCAGTCGCTGTTACTATGACAACTATAGCATTATCTACTACACCACACGAGTTTGTACACGCTCTTGTAAAAATGGGTTTTAGATATACATACCTCTACACCCTGATCATAACAGTGAGGTTTATACCTCTAGTATTTAACGAGTTAAGTGATATTTATGACTCACAGAGATCTAGAGGACTTGAACTAGAAAAAGGAGGTATAAGAGAAAGACTTAGAAAACTCAATGCTATACTAATACCCGCTTTTGTCTGCTCACTACTAAGAGCAAGAGATCTCGCAGAAGCGCTTGAACTTAGAGGATTTGGATATTGTAGTAAAAGAACTTTTTACAGAAATTTAAAACTCAAGAAAACCGATATAGTATTTGCTGCATTAATAACAATTTCAGCGTCAATGATATATTTACTTGTACCTTAAACTTAAATTCAAATAAAGACCTCTGCAAATATTCTTTTAAAAGAGATCGGCCATTGCGGCTTTTTCACATTGATTACTGTAGTTCAAAAGTAATATGATGAAAAGCCTATGAGTTTAACGTAGAGTTGACAATTAGAAATTTAAATGTTTCTTTTAATGATAAGAGGGATTGGCATCGAGTGTGAAGAGTAAACCTCTTAAAGGCTAATAATATTATGAAACAAAGGCATAACCTGCTTAAAGCTTTATTTGGTTATTAGATTAAAGTTTAATGTATTTAGGTTTTATGAAGAGTGGTTTTTCCTGAATGTAGTTTTTGCCTAGTTGTAGTGCTATTTCAGCTTTTGCTAGTTCTCTACCGAGATACATTGCGTGTGAAAGTTGTGAAATTAGCTCTAACTCGAGGATCTTGTTTTGTAAGGCTTTGGCACTTTTACCCCTAATTAGAATTCTTCCTTTTCTACCTATGTATAAAGCCTCTATGCATTTAAGCTCATGGTTAACTCTAATTTTAAATATTCCTAGTGGATCTAGGGTATGAGGCTTTTCTTCTTCAACAGCTTCTATGGTAATATCGTATTCTCTCTCAAATTCTACATCATATTTCTTTTTATCTTTTAATACTAGTAGAGATACTCCAAGGTTTTTTGGAGGGGAATTCTTATAGTGAGCTAATGTAGCCATTTGTGAAGCTATTTTCACCTCAAGTGTTGAGCCCTGAGTCTCAACACTACTCTCTACAACTAATACTATACTCACGCCGACTTCTTGTGCTATCATTACTATGGATGCATTTACACCAACACTATCAGCATCTATGAGTTCTGTTACATTTCCAATACTCGCTAGTAGTGGTATTTGCGGATTTCTATGTTTAAACGTGTAGTAGGCTAAGAGAGAAGAGAAGAATTGTCCATAAGGCTCTAAAACAGCGTCTGCAAAAACTTTCTCAAAACCCTTCTTTTTAACAATATTTACAGATTTTTCAAGGAGTTTTACTTTAGTACTTAGATCTCTGGGTATATTACCTGTAACAGGGTCTCTGGGAATAGTGACAACAGCTACTTCTTTATTAACACGTTCAATTTTACTGATATTAGTTAAATCCATATTTAAAACCATGTCTACACCAGCTTCCATAGCAGATATGATCTCACTAGGTATTGAGGTATCTACAGCTACTGGTACATCAAATTCTCTTTTCAACACTCTTACAGCTCTATATACTCTATCAGGATGTGATTGTAAAGCCTCAAAACCAAGTACAAGTATATCTGCTCCACTCTCAAGATATCTTAGAGCCATCTCGCTGAGCCTTTTATCATCAAGTAAATGTACTTCCGTGATCTCTGCTGCCACCCTAATCGGTGGTGGAGTTATTGGAACTCTCAACTTACCGACGAGAACACTATTTTCACGTGTTAAAGAATTCTCGAAAAGCCTCAATATTTCTCTACACTTCTCCTCAATAGTACTACTCAATACCTCGTCAGCTGGTATATCTGGCGATAACACACTTAGATCACTCAGCTTTAACACTTCTACAAGATCTTGCGCGTTTATAGAACCTTTAAAAGTCCTAATACCAGTAGCCTCCTCAATAATTCTCCCAGACCCCTTCACAAGACCGGGTATTAATATGTAGTCATAGTCCTTTACACCGCGCTCTCTAAGATAACGTGCTATATATTCAACTGTGAGAAATGCTGCTACTTGAACCGGAATAACTAATACATCAACTTCATGCTCAGTCTTAGTCTCAACAAGAACTCTCCTTATAATAGACTCAGCCAACTCACTTGTGACAATAAGTATCTTAGCCATAATATGTCACGCCTATTAACGGAATAATAATTTTCTAGATAAATAGAATTAATAAAGTCTAGATATATTATAAATTACTCTTACCTACAACACTAATGAAGATCATCTGTATCAGATATTTTATCAATTTTACACAGACAGAAAAGATAGTTTAAGAAGGCAGATTAAAAGCGGTACTTTCTAAGATGAAAAAGTTTTTCAACATACTTAAGCATGGTAAAGGGAATTTACCTAGGGTCAGAGATGCCGTGTCTATGAAGTAGTTAAAGTGAAATATGTCTCATATACGTTTAGTAGTAAATAGGTGAAGTGGATATAAGAGTGTTTAATGTGACTCAATACTCAATAACCTTAAGAACTCTGAATAGTATTATGCTTGATATAATTTAGACAAATATAATTTAAAAATTAAAAATAATTTTATCAAGATATATTAGGAAGTCTAACGATCTATATGACGTAAGAGGTTAGAGAATTTTAGTATATACCCTCACCTTCTTAATTTAAATTGGAAGAGATGGGAATTAAGAGTTGATTAATTTAGTTGAATAAGTTAGGTATATAAACCCTAGAGTCCGTAATATACTTGGACAGAGTGTCCAACGTAGGGGGTCAATATGCGATTTAAGTATTTAATTGCCGTAATAATAGTGCTCTTTTTAGGCATATCTATGGGTTATTTTCTCTCAGCTTTGATGTCAAAACCCTCTGTAATTAAAGAAACTGTAGTTACGACGGTAACTAATACAACTACTATAGAACGTGTAGAGACTATAACTTTGCCACCTGAAGTAATAACCACTACAATAGTGCAAACATGGCCTCGAACGGTAATTGATGCGCTTGGTAGAGAGATCGTGCTTAATGAGCCACCAAAGAGAGTGGTTTCAACAATGCCAAGTATAACGGAATCTATGTTTATTTTAGGTTTAAGTGATAAAATTGTAGGAGTAGATACATATTCGAATTGGCCTCCACAAATCTTAGAGCTCATAAACCAGGGCAAAATAGCTACTGTAGGAGGGCCTTGGACTCTCGACATAGAGAAAATAGTTTCATTAAACCCTGACTTAGTACTCATGTGTAGAGGTGTAAAGAAACATGAAATTGATTTTAGATCTAAATTAGAGGAGGTTGGCATAAAAACATTCTTCTTAACATGTCACACTATAAAAAATCAATATGATGTATACTTAGATATTAGAACATTAGGTAAAGTTTTCGATGTCGAGCAAAAAGCAGAAGTAGTAATAGAGGATATACAACAAAAGATAGATAGTGTAATTAGTAAGTTGACCAATTTAACAAAAAAACCTAAAGTGCTGAGACTTGTAGGGCCACCTGCATGGGGACTTATAAGTGCTGGTGGTGACACTTTCATACACTGGCTTATAACGACAGCTGGAGGTGTAAACATAGCTGCCAGTTATAGTGGTTGGCCAAGATTAAGCTATGAATATATATTATCCCAAGATCCCGAAGTTATAGTTATCGGTGTTCACGAAGTAGATCCGGTAAAAATAATTGAAGAACTTTCACAAACACCGCTCATTAATACTACTGCCTGGAGGAATGGAAGGGTATATATATTGACAGGTGAAGCGGACGACGTTGTTTCTAGACCTGGACCTAGAATTGCAGATGCGCTTTCTTTACTAGCTCAAATAATACACCCAGAAATATTCGGTGAGATTGTTAGAAGCGATGTTATAAAGCTGTCCTCTAAGTGATCAGCATGGCTATCCCCCTATATGAGAGAAGATTAAAAAGGTTTTTTTACCTCCTAATCCTCTTTATAATCTTAGTATTCATAGTGTCTATATCCTCACTATCTATAGGTCCTGCAATGCTTGACCCTATTAAAGTTCTCCAAGCACTCGCATTTAAACTTCTTGGGCGTGACGTAGGAGGCCTCATCGATGTTGTAGCTAAACTTAGACTTGCAAGAACACTTGCTTCTATTTTCTGTGGAGCTTCGTTAGCCTTAGCAGGGCTCTTAATGCAAACCATCACCCGAAACCCCTTAGCTGATCCTTATATATTTGGGCTGTCTTCAACAGCGCTAACAGCTCTCGCATTAGGGATTATTCTCGCACCAGACCTTATGATTCAAAGAGTTTATGTAGTGACAATTTCATTTATAGGTGCAATGATAGGTTTTACGTTAACGCTTCTACTTTCAAAATTAGGCGGAGGAAGCGATATCGCGATGGTCTTAGCTGGCATAGCTGTTGCATCCCTCTTTGGTGGAGTTTCACATATTCTATTATACATAGTGCAAAGTATGACTAAAGTTCCATACATGTATTTGTTAATGGGCACTGTTAGCACTACTTTATGGGGAGATGTGCAGCTTCTAATCCCCCTTATAATAGTTCCCATCACGCTAAGTTTAGCTCTCTTTAAACCTCTCAATGCTTATCTCTATGGAGATGAATTTGCTAAACAATTAGGTTTTAATCCTGCATCAATAAGAATTTTTACAGCCTCTATATCAGCTTTCCTAACTGCGACTACAATAGCGTTCATCGGTGTTGTGGGATTTATAGGGCTTGTTGCACCACATATAGCAAGGTTCTTCGTGGGGATAGATCACAAGTTCTCCATACCAACAACTATTTTTATAGGAGCACTACTTACACTAATTGCCGACATTATTGTGAAAGCTATAAGTATATTCATAGGAGGTTTAGGCGAGCTTCCATTAGGTGTAGTAACAGCTGTTATTGGAGCGCCATTTTTATCATATCTTGTTATTAAGAGGATGAGAAGGTGAAGATAGTTATCAAAGGATTAGAAGTCTGGTATGACTCAATACAAGCTCTAAGAGATGCGTCTCTCGAGATCAATGAGGGTGAGCTAACGTTCATTATCGGGCCCAATGGTGCTGGTAAATCTACACTCTTAAAAACAATAGCGCTTATTATAAAACCGAAAGTTGGCGTCATATATATAGATGGTAAAGCTCTCTCAAAATTTTCGCTAAAAGAGCTTAGCAAAATACTCGCATATGTAGATTATCAAATATCTAAATCTCTACCATCAACAGTGTTTGAATTCTTACTCACAGCTAGATATCCCCATCAGAATATGTTAACGTTTTCTATGTCACAAGAAGACTTAGAAATCGTAGATAAGATCTCTAAACAGCTGAACATTAGTCATCTACTAGATAGAAAACTAGATCAGCTTAGTAGTGGTGAATTACAAAGAGTCCTCATAGCAAGAGCCTTTATACAAGGATCTAAAGTATTATTGCTTGATGAGCCTTCCGCGTTCCTAGACCTTAAGTATAAGCTAGAAATATTAGATCTCGTTAAAAAATTTACAAAGATAAATAGATCTATATGCATTATAGCTATACACGACCTCTACTTAGCCTCTTTATATGCCGATAAAGTTGTGATAATGAGTAATGGGGAAATAGTAGCAGTAGGGAGACCGAGAGAGATATTTAGAGAAGATCTACTCGAGAAAGTATATGGTGTTAAAACACATATCCTAGATATAAACGGGAGAATAGCCGTGATCCCGCTAGAGCCCCTCAATAAGATGGAATTATAGGTGCCTTTATGAGGACATTAATCTACAATATAACTTACTATAGCCATAATAAATCCATTTACATAATGTTTGCCGATTGCAACTTTAAGTGTGTTGGCTGTATAAGAAAGAGATTTCTCCGCGATCATCATCTTTACAGAGAGAATTGTGTAGAAGAGTTAGAAAAATTAAGGTTAGAGACGCTTGATTCAGAGGAGTTTATAGAAATAGTGAAATATGCTAAAAGAGAGTTAGATCTAAGAAAAGCTATATTAGGGGGTGGTGAGCCAACGTTCGATCCAATGTTTTGTGATATTATAAAGGCCTTAAACCTTTTAGATCTTAAATTAGTTATTCTAACTAATGGATATCTTCTTAATAAGGTACTTAACTGCATACCGAAAAGCTCCATAGTAGAATTAAGTGTTAAGAGCATACATCCCGAGAAATTCTCAGCATATACTGGAAGAAATAAGAGAGATTTAAATATAATACTTGAGAACATGGATTCGGCATTTCAAAGCGGGTTAGAACTAATTATCGAGACAATATTTATACCCGGATTTAATGAAGCAGAAGATATAGAACTACTAGCAGAATACGTAGCACACAACCTAAGCAGAGATGTACCTTTAATTATAGATGAGTATGTGCCTATACCTTCAGCACCTTATAGAAGACCTTTATTAAATGAGCTCATAGATGCTAAGAAGAGGGCTGAGAAACATTTAAAGAAAGTTGTGATCAGGAGTTCATATACGAGAAGATATCTAGGTGAAATTCACTTATTGTATCCAAAACTCATTAACTCCGGAAAACATGAAATAACGAGCGATCCTTATGTTTAAAGATAAGGCTTATAATGTGGCTGGGAAAACGAGCACTGCGAGGAGTATTAAAGATGTTGAGCTAGCTATTATTAATATTAATGATCTGACTCCACATGAAGACATAGATTTAGTTCATTTTAGACAAGTTCTTAAGGACCTATATTTAAATAAGGTCGTTAAACCAATTATCATTGACGAGAAGAGAAGTATAATTATTGATGGTCATCATAGAGTTAAAGCTTTAAAAACTCTAGGAGTTTATTTCATACCCGCATTTATTGCCTCTTATGATAAACACATTGACAGAATCGGCTCTTGGATGTATATTGCAGACTTAAACCAGGCAACATTGAAAACGAGTTCAGTTTTAATCAATATATTAGAGTCTAACGTTAAAAGAGGGTCTAGTAGTCTATATGTAAAGGTTGGTGAAATATTTCAGCACATCTATGTTGATGCATTAGATCTATATGTAACTTTAAATGAGTTAAGAAAAGATAGCATGTTCAATGACTTTATCAGAGTGTTTAAAAAGACACCATATAATTCTAAATTATGCTCCTCACACGATATATGCATAATTCTTCCTGAGCTCTCAGTAAGTGAAATATACAAGGTAGCGGCTAAAGGACTTACATTACCACCGAGAACCACTTACCATATAACAGATCTCAAGAATACAAAAATACTTATTCCTATAAATGTCCTTAAAACTATAAGAGGTGCCTATGAGTGTATATAGCCTTTTTATCTGGTGGTAAAGACTCCTATTACGCCGTCTATAAGTCAGGTCTCACGATCGACTTAGGGCTCGTATTTGTATATGAATTTCCTAGACCTAATCCACATACTTTAAATCTAGGCAAGACAATTGAGACTTTACTCTTAGCAAAAATACCTATAATCGTGGTTAAACTCAGTAAAGGCAAAGAATTCGCTGAAACATTAAACATTTTGAGAAAACTTAATCCTAGCGTCATTATTGCTGGAGACGTATACATAGAAGAACATCTTAAATACATGGAGAAATTATCTACAGAGGTTGGAGCTAAACTTATAGAGCCATTATGGGGCTATGATCCCGTCAACTTACTCTATGAGGAAATAGAAAAAGGTATTAAGCCATTAATTATCGGATGCAGAAAGGATATTAGTGAGTGGCTTGGTCAGCAAATAGATCAGGATAATATTGAAGATTTCATCGAGAAATTATGTAGGATAAATGCAGATCCCTTAGGTGAGCATGGCGAATATCATACTATAGTCATTAATGGCCCTCTTCACATAAAACCATTAGAGTTTAAACCTTTAAGTGTAGAAGATTGTGATGAATATAGGATCTTGAGGCTGATATAATGAGTCTACGTATGCCATGTGATATTTTAGCGAGAAATCTTCTCGAAACACTTATAAAAACTGTAGATGAATGTAGTTGTGATTGCATAGCTCTTAGCGGCGGGATAGACACAACAACTATCCTATTAGCCGCAGTATTAGCTGGATTAAAGCCTAGGGGTTATGTTGTGTTTTATAAACATGGTTTACCAAAGGATCTGTATTACGTTAATCAATTATCTAAACTATTTAACATCGATATAAAATACTTAATCATAGATCTGAGTAATATTAAAGATCTCGTTATTAACGTTACTAAATGTATTGGTGAAGAGAATTTAGATACACACAGAGATGGTGGATGTGTTGAAATTAGAAATGATATTGTCTTCTACACAGTACTTAAACAGGCTAAAGATGATGGATGTAAATGCATCTTCACAGGAACAGGGGGTGATGAAGTTTTTGCTGGCTATAGCTTCATGTTAAATCTAACTGAAAACGAGCTTATAGAAGCTATTAAAAAGCTTTCTAAAGGTATATTTTCAGAAGTATTAATAGCAAATTGTGTTAACATAAAAATCTGTACTCCTCTAAGTGATCCTAGAATCATAGATATCGTTGAAAATATACCTATAGATTGCTTAAGGTCTCAGCTTATGAGGGGAAAAGAAATCTTAAGATACATTCTCTCAATGTACGGTTTACACACAATTGCCGATAGAATGAAAATACCAGCTGAGGGGGGTGCTGGAACTAAAGATATATGTAAGTCTATCCTCGACGACTAATGGGAGGAGTTTTATATATGTGTGACTTAAACTCAGAGAGTGTAAACTCACCACGTATAACAACCGTATATACTAGGAGTGGTGATAATGGAAGTACCTCTATAGGCAGTATTAAACTCCCAAAATACCATCCCTGTGTGCATTTTATAGGCTCTATAGATGAGGCATTAGCTTTCATAGGTCTCGCTATAGAAAATAGTAGCGTAGATCTGATTGTAAGAGATCTTGAATATGTATATGAATTACTATTAAAAATAGCATCATCTCTAAAAAGCAATTGGTGTCCTAGCGAAGACTTAATTCTTGATATTGAGAGAAGAATTAATAATAAAGTAAAACCAAATAAAATCATTACTAATTACGTTAAAAATCCAAGACGAGGTGGCGTAGCATTAACAGCAATAACTAGAACAGTTATTAGAAGAGCTGAAAGATGGTTTTGGCAATGTTTTCATGATACCAGTTTAGGATGTAAAAATATAGGTGTTCTTCTCAATAGACTATCAGATCTAATTTTTACCATACAGTATCAAGCACTACTCTTAGAAGCATCAAAATAATTATTTATTTCTTCATACAGCACCATTAGGATCTTAAGAACTCTCACATTTGCGAATAAGTCCTTAATCTAAAATTGATCTCATTAAACTCTTAACTTACTATATCACTTTATCCACATATAGAAGGAAGCTTTCACGTTAAAGACTCATTAATTGATCAGAATGATGTCAGAAACGAAATAGTATATAGAGATAACTAAGATTAAGAAGGTTAGAGCTACATGAATTGCGAGCTTTAAACCTTTGTGTATATCTCTATATGTTGGTAAGGGATATTCCGAGCCTAAGACATATGAGCAGATTTTTTCAAGTCTAACGGATAAACAGCCAGAAGCAGAAGCCATGGGGTGTCCTGCATTTTTGCTCTGAGTAGCATTTTTATCTCTTAAATAGATCTTCCAAGATCTATCCATAGAGCCCTTGATCGTGGGACAAAGTAAAATTATTAAAAAAGCTGTAAACCTCGCTGGTATGAAGTTTATATAAGTATCAGCTTTAGCCGAGAACCACCCCACATCTTTAAAATTAGGTTCTTTATAACCGAGAGCTGAATCAAGCGTATTTGTCACTCTTTGAAGGAGGGCTCCAAGTGGTCCGAGTAGTAAGTAGAGTAAAAGAGGGGATGTAAATCCGTCAACTAGGCTTTCAAAAAGAGATTCTAAGGCAGCTGACGCCACATACCCCTCATCGAGTTTACTTACATCTCTCCTAACAATATGTGATACAGCCTCTCTAGCACATGTTATTTCCCCTCTTTGTAGGCAGAGTTTGACGCTGTTTACGTAGTTTATTAAGAGCTTGAGGGATATAGAGACCTTGACTATGTAGATTGATGCTATTAGCCATAAAATTTTATGAATTTTGCATGTTAAATATAAAATAACCCCATAAATGGAAATATGAGAAAGGACTACTATGAGCCATATGATTAGCCCCGAAGCCTTTGTCTTCGGAAATATTTTATAAAGAATAAAAGCTAACGTGTAAGCTGTGTGTGTTGGATGTATAAGATATAAGAGGCCTCTATGGTAGGGGTAAACAAAGTCAAATATTATAGCCAAGATCAGTATACATAAAAATTCAGCGAGATTTTTAGGGTAAATATATGTTAAATCCAAGCTTACACCAAGATGAAATATGTAATTACTACGAGCGCGTATGTTAACTCGACAGTAAATCCAAGAACATCACCAGTTATAAAACCTAGAGTTTTAACACTTAAAGTATGTGAAAACATCACTGAAAACACTATTGGTATCAAAGAAGAAATGAAACTATAGATGCCACCAATTAGACCTTTAATAGGAATTATTGTAGTAACATTAATGGTAAATATTATTACAAGCCCTATTATGACGTCGTGGAAATCAATCCCCTCCTTAAATTCTCTGCCTAAACCCTTAAGAGAAGTTGAACTAAAATAAGACAATATTAGGACTGATGTTAGACTCCAAGTCTCACTTAGTACTATATAAATGAATGAATTTAACGGAGTGAGTTTATTTAAAAGACCATAAAGCGATGTATAAAGGAAGAGTACGAAGGTCACGAAAACAGCTATAGCGTAAGAGCCTTTATATTTATCTTTAATAACCATATAGGGATCTATGCCAAGTCTATGCGCCAATAATGCCTCTGAGAAATCTATAAATCCATCTGCATGTAAAAACCCTTGAACAGTGAAGTGTAAAATTAAAACTATCGATGTCGTAATAAAGATGTCGAAGTTTAAAATTCTGAGTATAGCGATGGGTAAAGCTATAACGACACCCTTAATGAAGCCTATTAAAGGAATTAGGTATAAAGAACTAAACTCACTAGACTTACAAAGGTGTTTAGGTATAGGTATTGATGTGAAGAAACATAAAAGTGAAAAGAAGTCATCTATGACCTTGCTCACACCCTATTACCTCTTTTAACACCTTTAAAAGCTCATCATTTTCTTCTGTTTTTCTAATGGCTATTCTTATAAAATTAGGTCCCAGTCCTTTAAAGCTAAGACAGCTTCTAACAGCAATACCATTCTCTTTTAATACACTTACTAATTTTAACCCCTCTCTCACTTCAATTAATAGGAAATTTGTAACGCTTTCATAAACTTTGATCCCCATTTCCTTAAGCGCGATAGATACACGTTCTCTTTCTCTGTAAATAAACTCTTTTGAAGCTCTTATAAAGCTGTATAATTCATTTGAAAACTTATTAAAAAGTTCAGTGACAAGACATTCAGTCAAGCTATTAATATTCCAAGGTTGTCTAAGAATATTAATTTTGTCGATAACGCTACGAGAGGTTACATAAAGAAATCCTAATCTCATGCCTGGTAATCCAAGCCATTTGGTCAGAGACCTCACTATAATAAAGTTCTCAGATGTGACATTTTTGACTGTTATAGGACAGTGAGTACATAGCTCCATATAAGCCTCATCTACAAGTATCTTTGCCTTACATTGAGATAATGAATCTAGTAGTTGTGATCTATCTATATATGAACCTGTGGGATTATTAGGATTTGTAATTACGATAAGGGCTTCTCTATCCTGGCAGAACGCGTTAAGTTGTGTAACATCTAGATAAAAGCCTTCTTCTAGGCGTTTATAATATAGTGGAATATAATCTATGTTTAAAACACCTGAAAGATCCTCATATTCGCCGTAAGAGGGTTCAAGGACGATTATTTTCTTAGGCTTTAAAGCAAGAATTGTTAAGTTTATCGCTTCATGAGCCCCTGCCGTCGGAATAATATTTTCCGAATCACACTCATAGAACTTTGATATAGCACTACGGAGTTCCTCATAATTGTAGTCAGGATATTTTTCAAGAACTCTCTTATCTATACACTCTGAGATAATATTATAGACATATTTAGGAGGTGCTAAAGGATTTATATTTGAACTAAAATCTAATCTCGCTCTTCTATCCCCTCCATGGATTCGCAAAGTTTTTCAGCCCACACAAGGTCTTCATATGTATCAATATCTCTTAATCGAATATCCTCCTCAAAGTATACATTACTCCAGGAACCACCAGTTTTTCTAAAAAGCGATATACCTGACTCCTTACATTCATTCTTGTTACAAACCATTAAGGTTACAACGTCACTCTCTAAACGTAAAGCTTCACTCAAAAACCTCTCAACAACTTCTCTAGTAAGAAAAGGCATATCGGCTGGAAGCACTAATGTGGGAAAACCAGTTATTTGAAAAGCATAAATCAAGTCTTCTACATAACCTTGTCCAGGACACAAAATGACATTTATATTTATAGCGTTGTTTAGCATGTTAACATCGTCTTTACATATGCAAAGATAAATTTCATTATTCTTAACAAGACTCTTCGCCACATCAATGACCACGTCAATTAATCTCCTACGACATAGGCTTAAAAATGGTTTCTTTAATCCTCCTAATCGTGATCCTCTGCCTCCAGCCATAATTAATATGTTCATGCTTTTACCTCTTCAATTGGACATATTTATCGTAGATCTTACTGAGAATACTTCCAATTAACGCTGTAATAATGTCGTCAGAGATCGGAGGAAGCTCCTTAATTTCAGAGAGGTCTCCACGTTCTTTTAACCTCTCTACCCAGTAATAAGCTAATAGTCCCCTGAAACCATTTATATACTCTGAGAGAGCTTTACCTATTAACTCATCAACTATGATTCTAGGAGTGTCAGCTAAAAATTCACTAGACGTTATAGAGGGTATTAAGCCAAGTTGAGCAGAGATCTCAACTAGTTTCGCGCCTCTAATTAGTATTTGAATATTTGGATCTGTTAACGCATAACTAAATTCCTTTTTTAACTCTTCGAGGAATTCTTCCTCGTTAACACTAGGTATAGGTGCGAAGTTATAGACTCTTCTACTTAACTCTATAATGTATTCAAAGTTATTTAACCCCAAAGTCTTTGCTATATAATCCTCATAATTAATGTTTATTAATGACTTAGTTAAGGCTTTTATGAGTGCTTGTGCAGTAGCTATTCCAATATCTGTAGCGATGCCTGCAAATCTATTAGAGTCCTCAGGAGCTACAACAGTCGTAGCGTCAGATGCTGTGCCTAAAGAAATACCACTAATACATTGAGGGCCTCCAAGTGATAGTATAGATCCCTTAATTTCAGACACTGTTCTAAAAAGATCTAGGAGAGCTAGGCGGCTAAGTGGTTTATTTACAATAACAGCTATATTTATAGTGTTTAGTTGATTATGAACATCTATATCTATGTTTACGCAGTAAGGCATATTAATACCAAAAGTTATAAAGACTTCGACTTTTACATCTCTGAAAACAGCTTGAGCATAACTATAAGTTGATACATCAACTGCTGTTAAGAAAATTATGGTTTTTGCTCCATCAAGACCTAGAGAATTAGAGAGATCTGAGCAGAATGCGTCGAGGTCAACGTGACTGAAGTCTTTTGGAACACGTTTAAATACAATATATCTTACTGTAGTAAACACTTTGGGACATCCGGCTGTCGAAAGAGGTACCATGTCTCGCTCAAGATCAATTATGAGCGCTTCACTATCACTTCTAATAATTTTAACCATAGGGTATTACACCATGGCTAATGATGTTGCTATATTCCTCATATACACGACTTTTTAGTTCACTCACCTTAACTCCCCTGATCATCGCTAGAAAAGCTGTTCCTCCCGCACCGACACCCTCTTTAACGAATCCCTCTTCATATGCTCTAAGTCCTTTAAAGGGGGCATCTTCAAAATTAATATCTACATATGTAAAAGTTATCTCTGGGAAGTATTTTCTAAGAACATTTAATATTTTTACACCTTTATCTAGATATATCCATCTAGTCGTAGCTAGAACAACTTTCCTCTGATCAAATTGAGGCTCGATCTCCTTCATTAATGATAATACTGCAAGCATCTGTGTACCACCAGCTAAAACAACGAGAGATTTTTTCTCAAGAGCACCTAGAGCTATGCCGGCTATTGATATGTGTAGAGGATCTCCTACGATATCATTTATTTTAAAGATATCTTCGTTATTTTTTAATCTTTGAAGGGCCTTATCTGTAATGGCTCTCTTGAGTTCTAGTGGGTTATCTCTCGAAGAGCTACTAACAACATCAGGTTCTCCGTAATTGAGAGCTCTAAGTATAGCCATAGCGGTTGTAGTTCCTCCAGGCATACTTTCACCAATAACGATCACGTTAGCTATAGACCCATAAGTTTTGCCTACTTCCTTTGATTCTTCAAAAAGCTTTCTTGAAGTTCCCAAAGGTAAAGCATTTTCAATATCTATTCTACCACCTATAGTTCTCCAGGCTAATTTTAATAAGGAAACTCTTGGTTCTATGAAGGAGCCAGCATCAACAATTATGTAGGGTAATTGAGAGAGTTTAATAGCGGAGCGCGTTATAATAGCGGGAGTTGGTATTCCCTCAGGGGTTGTTGGTATTATGGGGAAAGAGATCGGAATACCGTTGTAAAGATATTCAACATCTAAAGCTGGCGTGAATAGCGTGAGTAGAGGTGCTTGACCAGCTAGCGATATCCCAGGGATCGTGGAGGTCTTTGTTGAAGCTATAACATAAATGCAGAGGGCTTTTCCATTTAGAAGCTCTTCTCTAAATTCTCCTTGAACGAAAATTATCTTATCACTCTTCTCCACCATAACACAGACCTCATTTTAAATCCTCTTGATAATAGCCATAAACATTATTATTACTTAACTCGCGTTAGAGTTATAAATATTTACTTATAGTCTTTTGCACTTAAGGCAACTTTCCATATACGTCTATTTACGATTTTTACATTAAGACAGATAGAAGGGTAAGTAGCTATTCTCAAACTTATATCCATTCTCATTCACCACTACCTTGATGTTTTTAATTACTCCTCGTATAGTCGAATTACTACTGGGGCAAACATCACGAGAACTGTTAGCTCACCTCTAGCTGTTACCGATGTTCTTGTTCCGCCCAGCTTAGAAGGCGAGGCCATGAGTGTAATTCCTTAAACGTATTTAAGTGTTTGTGAGTAAAGAAGCATGGAAATTTACTTAACGATACGATACTTTTGTAAACTTGAGAGGATAAAGTCTGACATCGTGTTCCATCAGTCAAGGTTCACAAGGAACTGTTAATGTTGTGGAAATAAAGAATTTAGTGTACACTTCGCACCATTACCTACGAACATATATTCGACAATAGTACATATAATCGTAGATGTAGGTTCTCTTAAATAGGTATTACGAAACAAGTTGTTAACTAAAGTATTTGAGGTTTCTGGGAAGTATAGAAATATGAGGAGATCAAGAGCTTAGTTGAGTACCCACAGCCTGAGGTGTCGCTTTCAAGTATTGATGCGTTATCACCTATAGATAATGAATTAGAGTCATAGATTTCAGAAAACGTATTTAAAATATCCAAGGTATTTTTACTCCAAGAGATCAAGATATTACTACAAGACATTATCATTTATCGGAGGCCCTGAAGTAGTATTAGTAAGCACCTTTTAAAAATCTTCCACAGAAAGGTGTAAGAAAGTCAATGGAATCCCTGAAAATATCGAACTGCTCAGAGAAAACATATTGGTTAAAGAAAGTGAAAGCCGAATTTAGCTCATATAGATCTAAGTTCCTTGACTCCTCTCTCATAATAGAGTAATTTAGTAGAACATTACATAATCTAACTTAGCTCAAAGTGCCGTAAATAGATTTAAATTCTATCGACTTAGTAGATTTCGCTAATGCCCTTTCAAGTTTAACACGTGGTTTATTCCTTTTCGTTATCTTTTATGGACAATAATTGTATTATAGATAGTTAGACACTACAAGAGCTTAGGGGGTTTAAATGTCATTACAAAAAGAGTTCATCATATAACTAATGAAAGTAGTTTAACTGTGCATTCATCTAAGCTAATATGAGTGAGATCCTCAGAGCATTTTTCTATTCTACAGTTTAATACTATTAGCCTTGTTCCCACGGGTATTTCACTATATCTCATTCGTAAACTCTTCACCAGAATTTTACCTAGCTTACTTTCTGCGATGTATGTGTAGGGCATGGTTATTGGAGATATATCTTTCACGATGATGAGTTCTCCACTATAAAACCCATAGCTCTCTACACAGGTAGGTTTAAAACTCTCTCTACATGATAATATTCGTATACTATAAATTATGTCGCCTATGACTCCCTCTAGTACTCTACTCTTTAACAACATAGTTCTGGTCTCTGGATCACATCCTTCAAATTCTTCTGGTTCTTCTAAAGGCTTACTACTCCCCCTCTCTCTTAGTTCTCTGAGTTTTTTATAGACTTTAAAGCCCACATTCACATCTCTAATAATTAAGTCCACGTCTCTTGGCTTAATATTCTCTAATATTGTTGACACTAAGTAACTCCCAGTTAATCCTATATCTCTTAACTCGTTTGAGTCAAGATCTCCGAGAATCAGGTCTACTTCTCGCGGTAATTCAGGCCAGAGATCTCTATTAAAGGGGTTAAGTACATCTTCAATTTCATCTCTCCTTAGTAACGGGACTTCTAGTTTTAAACACTCATTATATCTTAAAACTCCAAGTTTCCTCGCTATATCTAATGCTCTACTAGTACTTTTAATTTTAACTTGATTAATAATATCATAGCGAGGATAGGCAATTATGTAGTCGTCGAAGTGTTCACAGCCTTTAACAACCCAGAAGTAATTCTTGTATTTAACTAAATATCCCTCAATCATTAACATCACATTTACAGATATGACTATATGTGCCATTAGACCTTAAGTTTTCAATACATAAATATCTCAATAGACTTATTAAACACGTAAACTAGATAATTGTGGGTAGCTTTGAGGTATATTAGATGAGGGGGTTTAGAGATAGAGACTTCTTAGAGTCTAGTGAGGGTTTAATTTTCTGTGTAATTGGCAATATACATCCAGCTGATAGAGTAATAGCGTATTTGAAATATATACCACACTATTCTTCAAGTATTAGGACTAAGTGGAGTAGAAGTGGCATTATGTATGGTAGAATTTTACCATATTATAGCGCTATGGGAGTTAAAGACACAATGAACTATTTGAGAAATCACTATCCAGAATACATAGTCTTCGATAAATATAGATCAATTGAACTAATAGAGGTGCCTAAGTATAAAATTAAAACACATTTTAAACCAGAAGAGAGATTACAAGAAATTCTTAGTTCACAGCGAGATGATCTAGAAAAACTAGCAATAGATCTAGTTGAGGAGTTATCTGATATAACAAACATAAATCTAGTTAATTTCGGAATAACAGGTTCTCTCCTCTTAAAAATACACAATATACAGTACTCAGATATAGACGTAATAATTTATGGTGAACGTAATAGCTGGATTATTAGAGATGCTCTAAGAGAACTATTACATAGTGAAAAAGAATTACATTTCTCTCTACCTAGAGGTAAAATGCTTGAAGAGTGGAGTAAAGATGTAATATCACATCACCCACTAAGTCTAAGAGAAGCAATGATCCTTTATAGTAAATATAAGTGGAATAGAGCTATTTACAAGGGAAGACAATTTTCTATACACCCAGTTAAATTAGAGAGTGAAGTAAATGAGCAGTGGGAAGATAAAATCCACAAACCCCTTGGATTAGTGAAAGTAAAAGCTAGGGTCATAGATAACAGAGACGCTATTTTCATGCCCGCTGTATACATAGTTGACAATGTAAGAGTATTAGAAGGAATCCCCCCACCTGGCCAAATAACAAGGATTGTGAGTTATGAGGGCCTCTACATAGACCTTGCTAAGCCCGGAGAAGAAGTAGTGGCTTATGGTAAACTAGAAGAAGTAGAAGATTTGAAAAATAGTGAAATATATTATCAGATAATAATAGGTACGTTTGAGGCTGCTGGTAGAGACTATATTAAGCCAATAGAGTGGCTTAATTACGTTGATTAATAATTTTCAAAGCTAGTTCTAAGTCCCCATAATTATTTATATTGAGGAAATCTACTTCAGGGTTTTCACTAAGAGAGTAGATATTGACATATGCTGTATGTAGTTTACTATACACGTCTTGAACTCTCCACCTCCCTGAGATACACATGTGAGCTGCGTGTGCAAGCCTCTCTCTAACACTAAGCGAGATTAAGGGTTCAGTGTAGTTATTAGGCCATATTGGTATAGCTGCATCATAATGCCTTTTAACTACGTAATCTCTGAGTTTCTCGTAAATATTGAATTTTATGAATGGAGTATCTGATGGGGCTAGTGCTAATAACTTGTCATTACAGTACTCAGTAGCAGTAATAATGCCGGCAATTGGTCCCTCAAGATCTATTTTATCTAATACTATTTCAACATCATATTTACTAATAGCTTTACTAATATTATTAATTAAGAGTTCTCTCTGGAGATCGTTTTTAACTACTAGTAGAGTTCTATTAAAATATGGAGCTAAATTCTCTAAAATATACTCTATTAACTTCTTACTACCCAACTGTATTAGTGGTTTATAATGTCTAAATCTCTCTCCACTACCACCTGCTAATATTGCTAAACAAACATCTATCATCTCTACTCTGCCAAATATTTCACATTTAATTAGGAGAATTAAGTGTTAAATTAGCTGAATATGAGTTTGAGTGTAAATTATGATTAAATTACTAGTTTCAATAAGACACCCCTCTGAGTTTGAAAGCGCTGTGCGTGGTGGAGCTGATATAGTTGATGTGAAAGAACCTTCTAGGGGTAGTTTAGGGCTACCAGATTATAGTGTTTTAAGAGAGGTTATAGAGAGGTCCAGGAAGCTTAACACTTTTAAAATAGAAGTGAGCTGTGCTAGTGGTGATGTTAAGAAATTTGAGCCATATTTAGAATATATAGCTCATACTGCTGGTTCTCTCGGTGTCAATTACTTTAAAGTAGGTATTGCAATGAAATCATTAGATGAGGCAAAAATAGTAGGATTAAGACTATCAGATGTCTTAAAGTCTTTTAACACTAAGCTAGTCTTAGTAGGATATGCTGATTATGAGCGAGCTGAATCACTTGAACCTCTAAAAGTAATTGACATAGCTAAGAGTGTAGGGGCTAGTGTTGTTATGATCGATACATATGTAAAAGATGGTAAAACAACATTTAACCTTCTAACTAGAAGTTACTTAGAGAAATTTGTTAAAGAAACCCATGAAAACGGCTTAATGGCAGCTATAGCTGGTAGTTTAAGAAAACACCATGTTTTTGACGCTGTTAAATTAGAATTTGACATAATTGGATTTAGAGGAGCCGTGTGTACTGGTGGCAGAGAAGGTATAGTCTCAGAAGAACTTGTAAGAGAATTAAAGAGAACGATCATCGCTGCTTTTAAAACCATTGAGTCGTGAAGACGTTCTCCCCTGATCTTTGAGATAGTTTGGCAGCCGCTATTTTAAATTAAGAGCTATGATATATAGTTTTAAAAAGTTTAAAAGGAAGTATGTATGAATGTATAATCTCCAGGTTCTTCATTCACTATATGTTTTAGTAAGTGAGGCTTCAACATGTTATATATTGCTAACGGTATTTTAGCTTTACGTAAGAGTTCTATGGAATATGAATCGATGATGTTTACATTTAACCGCATTAGATCAGTGATACTCATCCTCCTAATCAACCCACCTTTCTCATCTAAAACACCACTTACAGGCTTAGCTAATATGACCATATTTGCCTCTAAGAGCTTAGCAATATAGATAGCTATAGAGTCACTCGTTACACTCCAACTATGTGGAAGCTCATTAAGTGTCTTTATAATCTTGTATGGCATTAAGACTGGTATTTTACCTCTACTTATAGCTTCACGTGTCTCTGCAAGGTCATATGTCTCTACTAATATGTGTAAATCATCTAAGCCCATGATATATGCTCCATACATCTCCATGGCTTTAATTGCAAGCCAATGTGCTATGTCATCATTAAAACCAATACTCCCCTGTAGTTCTCTAACGAAATCGGCAAATAAGCTACCACCAGGTATTAGTATAAACTTTGCTATTGTACTTAGAGATCTAAGCTCACGTAATGTCTCTCTAACAACTTCTCCATATTTAATAAGGTGACCAGATAATTTTAGAGCTATTAGCTTATTCACTCTTAGAAACCTTATCTAACACCATTAATGCTGAGGCATAAGATGGGAGAACACTCGCAATTCTCTCACCCACAAGATCATTAATACTTACAATTCTCTTAAAACCAGCTCTCTTACCAGCCTCAGCTGCTAAGAACTCTCCAATTCCAGCTGTTATAACTATGAATTCATCTAGCTTTACTTTTTGAGAAGTTAGCCACGACCTGATCTGCATTAACGCCTCAAAGACCGTGAATACCTGTCTCTCATAGATATATCGAGCAATTTCAACAGCTTCTTCAAAACTAATAATATCAGAGTCTGCACAGGGTACTCGAGCTAGTCTCTGGACAGCCTCTTCTAAACTTTTACCTCTACCATCAGCTGTCTCTGTAGTGTAATCTTCACTAGTAATGTGACCTAGTATTAAGTGAACATCTCCTATTAGGGAAAATCTCTCTGAAGACACCCTAGCATAGAATCCCTTATATGGCACACGATCAACTATTGTAGCTACATTACCTCTCAATATACCTGTATAAACTAGCTCGCCATAAACAAGCTTCTCAGGGTCTGTGTAACCTCTAACTCTAATATTACAGTTAACCATAGGTATTATCGTTGTAGTTGTACTACCAATATCTATTAATATGGCGTTGTAAACACCCCACTCAGAACACTTATATCTCATAAGCCATGCAGTAGCAGCCCAATTTGCAGCAGCTACTCTTAAATAGTTTTTTACAGCTTCAATAGAGTTTACTAAGTTCATGTCAACTGTAACATAGTATATCCCCCTAGAATCTCTATACACATCCTCAGTAATCTCTACGATAGTTTTAACCCCATCATACTTTGTCTTAAATATATCTGAGAGCTCAGCAGTCATAGTTACACCTACATAGTATTCTCCTGGCTTAAGAGAAAACTCTCGCTTAACTTCTCTAAGGATTTCTCTTAGAGATTCAACACCCTTTAACCAGAGTGGATTATACCGACGTGCAATACCAGTAATATTCACATCTCTCCCACTAGTAGTAGGTGTTGTATTAACAGCCTTGATATTAGCACCTCCTATATCAAGTCCAAGAATTTGCACACTTAAACCCTACTTGAGTATTCTTAAACACTATAATAAGAATTTTTTAATATAAATTAAGACAATGTAGCACTATTAAGGTGTTAAATTTGGTAGAAGTCATCCCTGTATTAGACATTATGAATGGGCTTGTTGTCCACGCTGTTGCTGGTCGTAGAGAGGAGTATAAGCCATTAAGAGATAGTGTTCTGGTAAAAAGTCCTGACCCAAGTCTTATCTTAACAAGTCTTAGAGATATGGGTTTTACTAGTGTTTATATAGCTGATTTAGACGCTATCATGGGGAGGGGGGATAATGGCATTATAGTTTACACAGCAGTGGCATTAAACTTTAAAGTACTAGCTGATGTTGGGAGGAGAGGCTTAAATTTACTTGACAATGAGAATATTACATATGTTATTGGAACAGAATACGTGAAATATCCTAGTGAAATAGAATTTCTCGCCGGTAGAGTAATAAGTTTAGATATGTTTGGAGACAAAGTACTATTTAGTAATACTCGTAGAAGTATAGACGACGTCATTGAAGAGTTTAAGACAATAGAGTTTAAGAGAGTTCTCGCTATAGACTTAAGCCGAGTAGGTACAGAGTCTGGCGTAAATAAAGCTGTAATATCGAAACTAATTAGATACTTCCCTGGAAAATTAATTGTTGGAGGGGGTGTTAAAGGAGAAGAAGACATATTATATTTAAAGAGTATAGGGGTAATTGGAGTTTTAGTTGCTACAGCTATACATAAAGGAGTTATACGTAAGCCAATATATTAAGTAGTCATAATTTTCTTCCATATTTGAACTTGGTGATGTTATTTTGAAGATCCTAATATCAGAGTTTGTACTAAGTACTTATCAAGATCACTACTTAGACTTATTACCTGAGGCTTATGCCATGGTGATCACTGTTGCAAAGGTGTTGAGTGATGCTGGGTGTGATGTGTATTTGACTGTTAATAGTAAGATCTCTAAAATACCGTGGGATAAAGTGGTCACTATAAATAATGAGACAGAATATTATCACGTAGTGGAGCGAGCTAGAGATCTCTTTGACTGGATAGTGCTTATTGCACCTCCATTAGAACTTATTAAATTATCTAGAATAGCTGGTAGGAGGCTTCTCGGCCCACCTCACTATTTAGTAGAGGCTTTTTCAGATAAATTTACCACTTACAATGCTCTTGAGAAGTGTGGTATTAAAACGCCTAGATCTGTACTTGTGGATGAATTACACATTGATCGTTTGTGTGTTAATGAATTACATTCACCTTACATAGTTAAGCCAACACTTTTAGCTGGTTCTGAATGTGTTTATTTTGCTAGAAGTGAGGATGAAGCTTTGCAATATGCACGTAAAGCTGTGAAGTGTGATCCTAGTGGTAGGGCTCTAATACAGGAGTATGTGAGTGGTATACATGGGAGTATATCAGTTATTTATGGGGGGTGTGGCTATCTACTCTACTCTCTAAATTTGCAATTAATAGTTTTAGGTGAAAATAAACTTAGATATATAGGTGGAGTATTACCTATTAGAAATAACGCGTTCAGGGTAAAAGCTGAGAATGTTCTCAATAAGCTTTATAAGTGTTTTCCAGAGCTTAGAGGCTATATTGGCTTAGATGTTGTGTGGAGTGGAGATGACATGTATGTTATTGAAGTAAATCCTAGAGCTACGACCTCGATTATCGGTATCTATGAGGTGTTTCCACGAATGGGGGAATTTTTAATTAAGTCTATGAGTGTGCAGGAGAATATATGTGAACACTACTTTTTAGGAGATTTAGTAAGTGGCTATGTCTATTACCTCATACTAGATAAGATTATTACAACGCTCACTAATGAGAAGAGTATTGGTGTGGAGAAGTCTCCACGTAGTATTCTAATAGGTGAGTCTATGTCTAGAGATGCTGTCATAAGTAGAATTGCAGAATTGGTCTCTATGAGTAAACTAGCTTATAATCTAAGTGATGTTTTCTTGTGAATTAAAAAGATTGTTGGATATCGTAGATGGGACACGGTTATTAATGCATGGGTGTAATTAGAAAGAGTAGCTAATGAGGATGATTAAAGTGCCAATCGTTATGCTTAAACCCGGGGATATTAGTGTTAAAACTGAGAGAGGTTCTACAATACTTCAAGTGATTCAAAGAGCTGGAATACCTTTAGCTAGTATTTGCGGTGGGAGAGGTGTTTGTGGTAAGTGTAGAGTAGTGGTGGTGAGTGGTGGTGAAGATTTAAATTATTTGACAAATGCTGAAATAAGGTTACTAAGTCCTAGAGATATTGAGAAAGGGGTGAGATTAGCTTGTCAAGCTAAAATCGCTGGAGACTATGTATCTATTTATATACCAGAGGAGTCTCTCATAGTCTCTCGTGGAAGAGCAATTGCACCTGTTACTCTGAGAGATGATATTTTCCCCTTAAACCCTGTTGTTAAGAAGATACATGTTAAATTACCTAGACCGACGCTAGAGGATAATAGGGCGGATTTTGAAAGGCTTAGAGAAGCATTAGTGAAACAAGGTGTAAAACAAGACTTAGTTATACCTTTAGAGGTTCTACGTGAATTACCCTTTATTCTCAGGGCAAATAACTGGGATGTAACAGTCGTCTTATATGAGAATGAGTTGATCTCGGTGGAGCCTGGTGATACCACTAATAAGCTCTATGGTGTAGCAGTTGATATTGGCACATCAAAGATAATTGTACACTTAGTGGATTTAAATAGTGGTGTAACCTTAGCAGAAGACTCTTTAGAGAATCCTCAATTAACTTATGGTGCTGATGTTATATCAAGAATAATGTACGCGGAGAAGTCTCAAGAAAACTTAATTAAACTACAACAACTAGTTGTCTCAGCAATAAATAGGATTATCAGAGATCTCGCTGAGAGGGCTAAAATAGATCAGAGGAATATATATGAAGTGGTAGTAGTAGGAAATACAGTTATGCATCACTTATTTTTCGGCATTCAACCGAGTTTTATAGCACGCTCACCCTACGTACCAGCTATTTCTCGCTCTTTTAAGTGTAAGTCTAGAGAAATTGGAGTAGATATTAATAGTCAAGGGTATGTTTATTCTCACCCAGTTATAAGAGCCTATGTGGGGGCAGATGGAGTAGCTGATATTTTAGCTACTCAAATGTATAAATTAGATGAGCTTGTTTTAACTATAGATATAGGTACTAATACAGAAGTCTTCTTAGGTAACTCAGAGATCATACTTGCAGCATCTGCCCCAGCTGGACCTGCATTTGAAGGTGTTGGTATTACTTATGGTATGAGGGCTGTGCCGGGAGCTATTGAGTCTATTAGAATCAATAACTCAGATGTAGAGTGTGAGACTATCGGTGGAGTTAAGCCGAGGGGTATTTGTGGTACTGGTTTAATAGACCTAGTAGCCGAATTACACAGAAATAGAATTATAGATGATCTCGGTAGATTTACAGCTGTTAATCACCCTAGAGTACATATAGAAGAGGGGTTAAGGAGATTTATTGTAGTACCAGCTGAGGAGAGTGCTACTGGAGCAGAGATATATGTGACACTTAGAGATATAGAGACTATTCTACTAGCTATAGCTGCTATTAAGGCTGCGTGGACTATGTTATCGAGGAAACTAGGTGTAAGCCCCTTAGATATTAGGCGAATATATGTGGCTGGTTCTTTTGGTGCGAGATTAAATGTTGATAGCGCTGTTGAAGTAGGATTACTACCCCCAATTAGTAAGGAGAGAATTATATTTGTAGGAGAAAGTGCTATTGTAGGTGCTAAAATAGCATTGAAATCTTCTGAAGCTAGGAGAGAAATAGGTGATGTAGTAGAGAAGAAGATTAAGTATATAGAGCTCTCAGCAGATCCTGAATTCCGCGATGTATATGTTAAATCTATGAGAATAGGTAATAAGAGCTAAAAACTTGTAAACAAATAGAGGTGATTTGTAAAAAAACTACTTGGCTGTGAGCATAGCTTTACCTATTTCATAGGCGGCTCTAAAGTCGAATATTCCTTTTGGCTCTTGTAGAGCTTTTTTAATTAACTCTGCTTCAATTTTATTTTTAAGTGTACCTATAGCTAGTGCACCTACCCCATATACTCCAGGTATAACTTCTTTTCCATCCCATTTTGGTTCAAGACCCTCTATACCATATGGTGGGACAGCATTACAATCTGCAACTACTCTCACTTTCTTACCATAAGTTTTTAAAATCTCTAGTGGAAGTAGTTTTACACCAGGAGCACCAGTGGCGAGAACTATATCTGCGTCTTCTATAGCTTTGCCCACATCCTCTGAGGTTTTAGCCTGGAAAGGCTTTACCACATCTATTTTTAACTCCTCGTTAACTCTACTTGCAACTCTCTGTGCCTTAGCTAGATCTCTTGAAGTCACAGTAACTTTTGCAGCTTTCTCAGCAGCATAGAGCCATGTAGCTGCAACTCCAACAGGACCTGTACCCGCTAATACTGTGACATTTTTACCTTCAATAGTGCCTAAACCCAGTTTTTGCAATACTTCTAACGTCTTCACTACAGCTGCGCTGGCTGTGGTATAAGAGCCTCTTGGGTCAACTATCACTGAGAGCTCAAATGGTGGAAACATACACTTCTTAATTTTCTCAACAATAGCGTTCACGGTCTCTAATTCTCTACCATTAACAAAGATCTTTGTGTATTTTACTCCCTTAGGACCTCTGGGGAATAGTGCATCATAAACTATTTTTTCTACGTCTTCTGGAGTCACGTTCTCATATTTAAGTACCACGACGTCTGGTATGAGGTCTATTGTCATGAGTATGTCAAATGGGCTTGCATGTTTATCAGTATCTATAAATAGAAATACTGGTTTAAATTTCAGCTCAGACAAGGCTTTAACCCTATTTTTTCCTGAGTTTCTGTAGTGCTTTTAAAAGCTCTAAATCGCCCTGATAATCTCCTGCACATGTTGCTATAATCCCGTCAACAAGTCCTTCAAGTTTCTCAGCGAACTCGACAGCTTTATCAATTGTTGTTGTAGGCTGCCAACCAATCTTCTTCAATATCTCTACATTACGTGGAGTTTGAATTAAGAAGTATGCATATAGTGGTTTAGCTAGTTTCTTCATTTCTCTAGACACCTCTTCTAGTGTTGATAAGACTTCTGGTGTAAGTCTCGCGAAGAAGGCGAAATCCCAGCCTGTCTTTACTCTCTCAATCATATCTTGTGCAGTAAAACCTATTTTTGATTTTTCACCATATCTCTCTCTCCAAGGTCTTGGTGATAAGAGACATCCAAGTTTCAGTGTCTTTATTTTAACTTTTTCTCTTAAGAAATCTCTAGCATTTTCTGTCTTACCCCAGTATTTTGGCCCCAGAGGCTCTCCATATATGGGATCATCACCCATCGTTAAGACTATGCCGTCAAGACCTACGGCTTCAGCCGCTAATGCTAGAGCACCTACCTCTACGGGGCCTTTATAGTTCAATATAAATATTGGTATTACCACTTTATCAGGATACTTCGTTTTTAAAACACAGCTTACTGCAACGCCACTTGGTGCAGGAACACCAGCTGCACTATCAGTTACATTCCAGCCGTCAACTAGGTCTTTCGTCTCTTCAGCCATTTTTAGGAATTTTCTTGTAGGTACAAATTCATGTAAGATCTTCATAGCATCCACCCGAAGATACCTTAACCTGGATTGAGCTTAAAAATTTTAGCAAGTATATGCTCTATATCAGAGATAACTAAGTGTGCTTCGCGAGCTGCATTTACCTCAACTAGAATTCCTTTTCTCCTATAGTAATCTATTACAGGTGTGAGAGTTTGCCTATATAATTGATATCTCTCTCTAACTAATTTAGGTTCATCATCTCTTCTCCGAATTAATTGAGTACCACATATATCACATATACCGGGCCTCCTTGGAGGTTTCCACGAGACATTATATATAGCACCACACTTAGGACATAATAATCTCCCAGAAACCCTCTCTACGACAACTTCAAGAGGAGCTTCAAATAAAAATACCACATCTACATTGACAATTCTATCTAATTCCTCTGCTTGTCTCACTGTCCTCGGATATCCATCAAGTATAAACCCCCTATTACACAGAGGACTCTGTAAAATTCTCTTTACAACTTCCACTACAATTTCATCTGGTACTAAAATACCCCTCTCAACATAGGGTTTAACTCTTAAACCAAGCTCAGTACCCTTAGCTATCTCCTCGCGAAATATATCACCAGTTGAAATATGTGGAATATTATACTTCTGGCTGATTATTTTAGCATATGTGCCTTTCCCAACACCGGGAGGCCCTATAAACACAAGCCTCATAATTATACACCAGGACAATATAGCTTAATTGAAAATATAAATTATCAATGAGTAATCACGTGGTAATTGCAGTACCATGACCCCCTTCTACACTGAGGTCCAAGCATTAGCTGTAAAGGTTTTTAATTACTTAAACACTGCGCTTTTAATGGAGGTGGAGTATATATGAAGGAGTTGTTTAAACCTAAAAGTATAGCGGTTATTGGTGCTTCTCGAGAGCCGGGTAAAGTGGGTTATGTTGTATTAAAAAACATTATTGAGAGTGGTTATAAGGGTGAAGTATACCCAGTAAATCCAAGGGCCGATAAGATACTAGGGCTAAACGCTTACAAGTCTATTCTAGAGGTTTCTAGCGATATAGACTTAGCTGTCATAGTTGTCCCAGCACAAGCTGTTCTCGACGTTATGGAGGAGTGTGGTAAGAAAGGTGTTAAATACGCTGTTATAATTAGTGCTGGGTTTAAAGAGATTGGTGGTGAAGGTGTTGAGAGGGAAAAGAAGCTTATTGAAATCGCTAAGAAATATGGAGTTAGAGTTGTAGGGCCAAATTGCCTCGGCATAATGGACTTACATACTCCATTAAACGCTACTTTCACATCAACACCTGGGGTTAAAGGTGGTGTGGCTTTTGTATCACAGAGTGGAGCACTTCTCTCAGCAATTTTAGACTGGGCTCCTAGAGTAGGAGTGGGTTTTTCAAAAATTGTTAGTTTAGGTAATAAGGCTGATTTAAATGAGGCTGATTTCTTAGCCTACCTTGGAGAAGATCTTGAGACAAAAGTGATACTCTTATACTTGGAGTCTATAGATCAAGGTAGGAGATTTGTAGAAGTTGGTTCTACTGTAACTAGAAAGAAGCCTATAATATTACTTAAAGGTGGTGTTACAGAGGCTGGGGCTAAAGCTGCATTAAGCCACACTGGCGCTATGGCTGGTGGAGTTACTGCATTAAGAGCTGCATTGAAAAAAGCTGGGATTATACAAGTATCAACTGTATCAGAGCTCTTTGACATGGCTATAGCATTTAATTCACAGCCAATACCAATGGGGAGTAGAATTGGAATTGTAACTAATGCTGGTGGTGGAGGTGTAATAGTATCAGATTTACTTATATCTAGGGGATTAAAGCTTGCAGAGCTCTCAAAACACACAATAGAGTATTTAAGAAGCACTCTACCGCCAGTGGCTAGTGTATATAACCCTGTAGATGTTATAGGTGACGCTAGAGCTGATAGATATAAAATTGCCATTGAAGCTTTACTAAGAGATCCAAATGTAAACGCTCTCTTAGTTATATTAACGCCACAAGTTGTAACAGAACCTGAAGAAACAGCTAAAGTTATAGTAGAGTTAAGTAGGAAATATCCTTCAAAACCTATTTTAGCAGTATTTATAGGTGGTGAGAGAGTAGAAAAAGCTATTAGAATACTAGTAGAAAACAATATTCCAGTATATGACATGCCCGAGAGAGCTGTAGCTGCAATACTCGGACTCACTGAGTATAGTGAGATTAGAGAATACTTAGAGAAAGCTTTAGAACGTGTAGAGATATTTGACGTGGATAAAGAAGGTGCTTTAGCTATTATTGAGGAGGTTAAGAAGCAAAATAGGAGAGTGTTATTAGAGCATGAAGCTAAAGAAGTCGTAAAATACTATGGAATACCAGTAGCACCTACAAAACTAGCTGTGAGTGAGGAGAGGGCTGTAGAAATTGCGAGGAGGGTAGGGTACCCGGTTGTAGTTAAAATCGCTTCTCCAGATATAATACACAAGTCTGATATTGGAGGAGTTTTCTTAGGTTTAAAGTCAGATGAAGAAGTTATTGAGGCGTTTAGAACAATAATACTAAATGCTAAGAGATATATGCCGACAGCTATGATTCAAGGTGTTACTGTACAAAAGATGGTTCCTAAGGGGAGGGAAGTAATAATAGGTGCGAGTAAAGACCCCATATTTGGACATATACTCATGTTTGGACTTGGAGGAGTTTACACAGAACTATTTAAAGATGTCTCATTTAGATTAGCACCTTTATCACTACGTGAAGCTAGGGAGATGATTACTGAGACAAAAGCTTATGCGCTACTAAGAGGATTTAGAGGAGAACCCCCAGCAGACATTAACGCTATAGTTAACGTCCTTTTAAGAGTAAGTAAACTAGTCACCGATATCCCACAAATAGTAGAAATGGATATAAATCCGCTCTTCGTATACGAGGAAGGTGTAGGAGCAATAGCAGTTGATGTCAGAATAATTACTGAGTAGTGGGGTGTGGAAATTGGTTAAAACAATATTCTTAATTGGCGAGAGGGGGAAGAGTGTTTTAATTTATGGTTTATTAAGAAAATTCTCGAGTGAGGGGTTAAGAGTAGGGTATTTTAAACCTATTTCAAAAGCTAGATATAAACTTCCCTCAATGACATACATCGATCCAGATGTTATTACATTAAAACAGGCACTAAATTTAGAAGATAGCCTCGAAGACATGAACCCAATTATAATTACTAGGAGCATCTTAAACTTTAAGAATAATATAGAGTCGTTAAAAAAGAGAATTGAAGAGGCTTATAGTAGAATAGCTAGTGGAAAAGACGTGGTCTTAGCTGAGAGTTATCCAAATTTAGAAGTAATGACTTCTATCGGCTTCCCACTACCTCAACTCACTAAGATGCTTAATGCCAAAACAGTATTTGTATTAAATGTAAAAGAGAGAGATGTCGTTGATGAAGTAGTAGATAAACTCATATTATATAATTGTTATTTTGAATATCACGGGGCTAAAATAGATGGCGTAATAGTAAATAATGTACCAATATACTACAGTGAGAGAGTAGAAGATGTCATTGTACCTGAGATAGAAAGATTAGGGCTTAAAGTGTATGGTGTTATAAGGGAGAAGGCGAGATTAACAGCACCTACAGTTAGCGATATAGTTGAAGCTCTAAATGCAGAGATTCTTGAGAATAAAGATAAACTCAACAACATTGTAGAAGATATATTAATTGGTGCAATGGCTCCTACAGCAGCTCTTAGATGGCTTAGGAGAGCTATTAACGCAGCCATTGTTACAGGAGGTGATAGAACAGATTTAATAATAACTGCTCTGGAGACTAAGCCGAGTGTAGTGATACTTACAGGAGGTCTTTACCCAGATATAAGTGTACTAGTAAAAGCACGTGAAACAGGTACACCAATACTCCTAGTTCCCTATGACACTTATACCACAGTTGAGAAATTAAGAGAAGTACAATCTATTATAACACCTAGCTCATTAAAGGCGAAGGAAACCGATATTCTTGAAACCATTGAGAAGGAGGTTAAGTGGAAAGAGCTTTTACAATGATTTTTAAACTCTAATTCACTTTAAGAGCTTTTTAACTACAACCTCATTCTGCACACACATAACCATAGCCACCGAAACCTCCATATGTAATTTCGATTTTAGATACGTCTAGTTTTAAGTCTTTAGCGAGCTTTAATATAAGTCTTGCTGTTAAAGCACGAGCTAATCCAAGTGCAGCTTCACATACAGCTGAAGGTTCTCCTGTTAAGTAGTGTGAAGCTGACTTATCAAATAATATTTCACTTGATGGAGGTAATTCTTCCTCCCCAGCCCACACAGCTAAAATAAGTGGAACACGTGGTAATGCATACACTTTTATACCGGCATCTCCAAGATCTACTGGTTTATAATTAAATGGCTCTGCAACTCTATATAATAATTGTGGATCTCTCCCAAAAATTTTCTCGATAACAGCAATGTTTGCTCTGAGATTTGGACAGTGAATAAAAGGACATAAATGCCTAGATAATGAAACAATCTCACCACTCTCTCCAATATCTTCTCTTGTCTCAGCGTAGAGTGAGAGAATAAAATATACGCCACTAGCTTCTTTTCTCGTTAAATATCTCTCTAAGACATTATCATATATAGCTCCAGTCTCAAGATCTAGTGTAAGCCCAAAAAAACTCAACTTATCTCTCTTCTCAAAACCCAATCTCCCAGGTAGTGTCTTTATCTTATCTCTTACTCTCTCCCAAGAATAGAGATCCCAGAAAGACAAGCCACCCCCCCTATTAATTAAGTTTTTTTAACTTTAATAGTTTTCTTACTGTAGTATTATGTTAAATGAGATTAATGTTTTTTGCTATTTGATATGCTGCTTTTAAAGCCTCAGAGTTACTTGGAATATTTAGTAGCGGTGTTCCTGTGGCAGCATGCTCAGCTATACATTTATCCTCGGGTATTGTCCCAGCATATTTTAACTTGTTCTGAGAAGCCCATTTAACTATGTCTTCTTCTCGCTTACTTGAAAGCCTATTCCCTACAACATATATTTCATCTATTTTCAAGTTTACTTCCCTGATGATCTCTTTTATCTTTTCAGCTGTCTTTAAACTCATAAGAGAGTTGTCAACTACAATGATAAATGTATTTACATGTCTATCTAATCTCCTATTTAAGTGTTCTAAACCAGCCTCCATGTCCATTAAGACGACACTATAGTGTTGAACTAGTTTACCGAGAATCCCTGAGAGAACGGCGTTGACATAGCAATAACACCCCTCACCTTCACCTCTACCCATAGCTATAAAATCAAATCTATCCATTTCAACAATACAGTCTCTCATAATGTAGTATTCTAAGAGAGCACTTTTCTCAAAGCCGAGATTATCAAGTTTTTGAAATCCTCTCCTAAACTCTTCAGCAACATCGCCAATAGTCTTATTAATAGGTATTCCTAGAACTTGGGGTAGATTAGTAGCGGGATCCGCATCTACAATTAAGACCTCGTCATTTATAGATGCTTCTAATAGAACTCTAAGTAATAGTGCTGTGAGTACAGTCTTACCTGTACCACCTTTCCCAGATATTGAGGCATAAAATGGCCTCTTAGGCACATTATACACCAAGTTAACTAGCCCGTTTCCAGGGCTTTATACCTCTACTAGCATCTCTCCATGTTGGAAATAGTTCTTTCTTCCCCGGTAACATAAATCCTGCTTGATATTCCTCCATGAAGTCGGGGTCTAATAGTAGTTCAATAGGTGCGAGTAGTTTAGCAACTCTCTCAGCTTCAACCCTATAGTCTTCTGAGAGAAGTGTGAGTATAGCTCCACCTAGTGACCCATTACCTATATATTCTACTCTGGCATTAGTGAACTCAGGTATCATACCTATAGTCATAGCACTATTCAAATTGAGATAACTTCCAAAAGCACCACATACATAGACCCTCCTAATGTCATTTACTGTGAGAAGCATTTTCTTCATGAGCACTGATATAGCACTACAAACAGAGGATTTTGAGTCTATGATATTATATAAGTCCTCCTCAGTGACAACAATATCTCTACCGATAGCAGACTCCTCAGCTGGTACTACAACATACTCATAGCCTCTCTCACTTCTCCTAATATATGGGCAATTACAATCTTTATAGAATTTTCCAAATAAGTCTATTAAGCCGTTAATAAAGAGTTGAGCTAAGAGATCTATGTAGCCAGAGCCACATATACCAATAGGTTTAACGCCATCTATAGTCCTATATATCGCTCTACAAGTTTTAGAGTCTATTATAACGCTCTCAATAGCGCCTGCAACAGCTCTAACTCCATGTGTTAAACCCCAGCCTTCAAAAGCAGGTCCCGCGGGCGCTGTAGCACCTAAAAACCAGTCTTTACAGCCAATTACAACCTCAGTGTTTGTACCTATATCTATGAGTAATGCTGGCTCATGAGAGAAGTTAAGTCCAGCTGTTATTATATCTCCTACTACATCACCACCTAGAAATCTACCTGCACAGGGAAGTACGTATATATCAGCATTTTTATTTACATTAACCCCTATATCTCTAGCCTCTAACCAATATGGAGTTCTAGGCACATCTACCCGTTCTTTAAAGGATTTTATTAGTGGGTAGGGATCAAGACCTACGAAGAGATATGTCATTACAGTATTACCTGCAGCTGTGACTATGTAAATGTCTTCTCTATGTATCTTGTGTTTTTTACACAGTGCTTCAATAACAGTATTTATTGTCTCTACAGCTGCCCTCTGTATTTCTCTCAACCCGTCTCTTCTGTCAAGTACAAATCTTATCCTAGAGACAATGTCTTCACCGTAAACTAGTTGTTTATTAAACTCAGAGGCGGTATCTAAAACTCTCCCTTCAGCAATGTTAACTAAAGCTGCCGCGATCTTTGTTGTTCCAATATCTACTGCTAAGCCGTAAAGCCCCTTCTCACTTTCACTTACATCAATAATTCTCTTCTTAATATCATTTAACACTGTTATAACTTTCTGCACACCTCTACGCTCAATTTCAGGGAGTTTTTCTAAGACATCTACACTAGGATTATATGTTAACAAAGTATTAGAAAAATCACGTGGAGTGAGTATTACTCTTTTAATTAGAGGTTTAGGCCTAATACTTGGTAATACTACAGATGACTGTAATTTAGGTTTTCCCATTTGGCTCTCAATAGGGATTTCTACTTCAATGTTTTCCATAACTCTAGCTAAACAAGCTAGTACAAGACCCTTTTCAACTTCTTCGCGTTTTAAGAGATCACTTCTCCTAGTTTCAACATGACCTCTCCTCACAATAACTTTACATTTTCCACAAAGCCCCTTACCTCCACACACACTCCTAATTCCAATACCAGCTTTAAGTGCTGCTTCAAGAATCGTGGTGCCTTTAGCTACTTTAACAGTAATATTATGGGGTAAAAAGTATACAAGACACTCTATATCCTCTGTAATCGTAGCGTAACACCTCATAGATGCTTTTATTTCTCACGTTAACTAAAAATGCTACATTGCTGTGTTAAATGTATAAGCGATCTATTTAAAGGGATTATTAAAACTAGTTGAATTTTATGCCCCCTCCATGAGTTCTCTGATCTTTTCTGAGGTCCAATTCTTCTCTAACCACTTACCGATCTCTGAGGAGTCCATGGGTCCAACTATAACCCTCCACTTTGAGGCATCTTCTATTTCTCCAGAAACCCTAGCTGCTTTGCCAGGTATTATTAGAACTCTGTGTTTTACTTTATTTTCAAGCCCTGTAGTCTTAATAGCTTCAGCAACTCTATCTCCCGTGAACTTTCTACCTGCTACACTTACGTCTACTGCTAAGCCCTCAGTATCTACAACTAGCAACCACGCATTTACCTTAGCCTTCTCAGCGTCACTTAAGACAACAGAATACGTTAATGCGTAATTTGTAGTTACGAGAACAGGGCTCATTTCATCTGGTTTTCCAATCTCCCTTAGACCTGGTGGTACAGAGACAGGCTTCCTGGGATCTGTGTATAGTTGAAATCTCCACATTACTTGAGGCAGTAAAACCCATCCGTCTAGAGAGTGCATAATAATTAAGTCTGCATAGCGCGTCATGAGAATTGTTGTAAGTATTGCCTCCCACCACATAACGTCCTTGGGATCTCCAGTTATCTGCATCCACACAGAAATAGGTGTAGCTACTAGTGGATACTTAGCGTACTTCCAGAGATCATATGTAGCCTTATATCTCAACCACGAATATGCCTTAATAGTATATGAGAGCCCTCCAGGCCCTACAAAACAACCAGGATCTAGTGCTAAGTCTTTTAAGCCTATATCCTCTGATAAGGTTTTTGCCAGTGAGACAAGCATGTCAAGATCGCCTGGAGAAGCGATAACTAATGGAACATCAAATTTCTTTGCAACTTCTGCCATATCTCTCCAGTTGTCTTTAGTAGCAGCATAGATTAATGGTCTATGGTGAGGTGGGCTTATAACATCTAAGGCAGCCTCTATTACTGCGGGGTTTGTTGAGCAGAGGATTAGTGGTAGAGTTGTGTTTTCAACTACTGTGTAAACGGTTTTTGCATATTTCTCAGGGTTATTTGTCACAGATCTAACAGCGATAGCGTCTAATTTGAGTTTTTGACCCACATATTCATATTCAAAGCTCTCTATCATTCTAACTCTCTTAACAATAATATCTCTATCCATAGAGTCATCTACATCAATAGCTATTGCTGTTGGATTATGATATCTCAACTCATGCCTAAAGAGGACATATTTACCACCAATCTTGACAATTCTCTTAGGGCTTTTCAATATTACTTCTCTTACAGGGGGTAAGAGGAGTTCCCTTAACTTCTCAGTGTTCTCTTTATATTTCTCCTCTTCAACTAGTGGAGGGCAATCTTCTACTTTGGCTTCTAAAGCTGCTAGACGTACTGCAAACGCCATGCAATTAGCTTCTCCACACCTCCCACAATTTGTTTTCGGCAAGAGCTGGTATATTTCAATTGGTGTTGGGGGTTTCCAAGGCATTTAAAACACCGGTAGACTTCTCGATAACCAGTCTAGGGCTTTTTCCGGATCCTTGGGTTTAGGTTCACTGAATAAGTATTCTCTAACAGCTTTCATAGTTTTAACAGTTAGTGGGTGTACTAACATGTAGTAGTCAGCTCCTGTTAATAGACATATGAGACTAGTAAGTGTCTCCCAAAGAGGACCTCTAATTTCCTTAGGACCCCAATATGGGTCCATTGTAATCCATGCTTCTCTAGCACCCCAAGCGTTGGCAGCTCCTACATTAAATGGGTGTTGTAGTAGCTCATTACCTATTAGTGCAGATAACCTAGCTCTCTCCATAGTTGTAAATCCATATTCTGTACCATAACCTATACCACCAATATTTAGATCCAACATTATTCTATTTCTCGGTATCCACTCATAGACCTTTCTATTTATCTGCTCAGCCTTATCTAGATCCATTGGCGAGAAGTCTATAACAATAGCGTTTGTCTTAGCTATATGTGGACAGACATCTTCAAGCTTCATATCTAAGTTTAAACTATTAATTACAAGCCCCTCTGAGGGAAATGCCTCAACGATTCTTCTAAAAACTACAATGTCTTTTTCAGGGTTTCCAGAACCACCGACAACTATAGGTACTTTAACAACTTGGAGAATAGTGTCAACAGTTTTTACAGCTTCTTCTGGAGAAGCATCTTTAATTGTGGGATCTGTGCTCACTAGGTGTATGTCTATGGCTTCAGCCCCATACTTCTCAACCCAGATTCTAGCCCACTCAGCTGGATTATCAAGAGCATCTCCAAATGCGAGTTTTACTGCTCTCGGTAATCCTATTTTCATGTCAAAAACGTCTCCGCCAAATGCTGGTGGATGTGGAGGCTTATATCCTGATAGGTAATAATATGCTGGCATAGTATGACCTCCTACTACAATAACACTATCTCTACTTCCACCCTCTCCTCTAGAGGCTCCAAGTTTCACCTCAAGTACTCTACCACTAAACTGGGGTCTAGGTTCTTCAAAGGCTATTTTAGCTAACTCAACAACTTTCTTAGCTACGACTTCAACAGCTTTTGCAACCTCGTAAGCCGCTTTAACCTCAGGTTTAGCTTCTGCAACTGCTTGGGGTGGTGTGATAACGACTGGTATTGGTATTTGTTGAGGCGTGAGTCTAATCTCGAGTTCTTCAGCATTAACTTCAACATTGTATAACTCTACAACACCTTTCTCTAAAGCCTCTATAATCTTAGCGAGTAAGCCGTATATAGTTGCCTCTTGTTTAGCTTTTATTTCATCTTTATCTCTCTTAGAAGTCTTTTCACTCATTTACTCTCACCTACACTACTCTTCTTAATAACGATTTTTCCAACGCGTATTTTTACACCTTTAAACACCAGTGTCACGCCTCCAGCTATTTGTTGTGGGATTAACGCTTGCTGAGGCGTTATAATTGTTGAGACAACTTGAGGCTGCATTACTAATTGTGGGGCTTGAATTTGAGGTTGTGTGGGTTGTGGTGTTGGAAGAGCTTTCTCCTCGATCTTCTTCTCTTCTTTCTTCTCCTTCTCCCTCCACCTCTGTACTATTGGATGACCCTTCTCTATTAAGAACTTCTTTAACTCCTCAATAGTTGTAGCCTCTTTTTCAGTTGCAATTTTGTCTCTGAGTTCTAGTGGTATAGCATCTAGTACTCTCTCTTTAAGCTCTGAAGTCATCCATACAATCCTTGTCCAGCCTCCATCTGCTTGAAATAACTTCTTACTCCTCAAGTATAATATCCCAATACCTTGAAATCCAGGTACTTGTTTACCTCCACCCACAGTGTCTGCAACTTGGCTGAATTTAAGGCCAATTGGTGTAACACCAGCAAACCCCCTGTGCACAAGGCCTACTGCGTCGAGTTCAGGCATGTAGAATGTTGCTATTTCAAAACAACCACATATAGTCGGTGGGTATTCAAATAATGAATATAATCTCACCCTCTGAACAGCTCCATTAGAGAGCTTCTTAATAACTTCGTTTGCACCTTCATATTCGCCTCCTATAGGATCTAATAATTTACCCTTTGGAACAGGTTGTATTGGCCCCTTAGGATCTATCTTAGCTGCAACTCTCGCGTCAAGCCATGATATAGCACCACAAGCAGACGGCCTCTCAGGGGTAATTATACAGACATGTGTAGGTGCAAATGATTGACAGAGTTTACACGAGTAAAACATGTCAACATCTTCATCTCTTAAACCAAGCGCTCTACGATCTCTCTCCTCATAAACCTTCATAGCTTGAGGATAGAGAAGCTCTACAACCCTGGGATCTGTTATAATTATTACTCTTAGTTTCTCTATTATTGGAAACGCAGACTTAAATAACCTGTAGAGAACTGTACCTATATATTTAAATGAGTTAAGACCTTTTTGAACAGATCTCTTACTTATTCTAAGCCATATATCATATCTCTGATTTAAATGCATATACCCCTGAATATAATTGCTAAACTCGTGAATCCTCCTTTCAAGAACACCCTCACCTTCAATTTCAAGCCCCTTACCCGCCGCCTCTATTATAACCGCATATGGGATGCTAGAACCCTCTTTAAGTTCAGGTATATCAGGACCTATGAGAATAACCTTACCGTCTTCTACTTCTTCAAGTCCTTTAACTCTAAACAACTCAAACTTATATTTAACTTTTGTACCCCCGAGTTCAACATACATATCCGGAGCTCTAACTCTCTGACCTTCATATTGAGGCCCAACGTCAACAGGTATATCAGAAAAAGCACCCTTCGCCGGTGCTGGAGGGATATCAAATACCTGTATCTTGACGTCTTCAGGTAACTTTACAGGCTCAAGTATTGTGAGAGTTATAGACATTACTTTTCACCATGTCTCTACTTATCTACATACTCTTTTTAAGCAACTCCTCTAAATTATAGATATTTTTATACCACAGTGATAGAGGTAGTGATGTAAAAGTCCACGTGGCATTTGGCTGAGAATAGGGCTCTAGACTCAGCGTCTTAGTGTTTGGTACATAGTGTTTAAGGTAATTTAGAAGTAACCACTCATATGCGTATGGATAACCTACAAACATTACTAATTCTACATTCCTCTTTAAAATCCTCTGTGCTACTTCAAGTGGAAACGCTATCTCGTAGTTTTTAACACCTCTTTTATCAAGGGCTTTTACAACGATTGGCGAAGACGTTGATATTAATGCATTAGAGCTCTCTGCTATTGATATTAATTTATCCACAAGGTCTAGTGATGTAAGTTCACATAGCTTTACTATATTTGACCCTATCGCGAGCAGTTTCGTCTTATACTTCTTAATGATATCTGGCACGTGTCTAATATCTGTAATTACATAAGCTTTTATTGGTCCTGGAGGAATATCTCCGTAAAGCCAATACTCTAACGCCACAGTTATCTTCCCTCTCTTCTACGCTTATACACCTCGACAATATCTTCAAGTAATGTGGGGTTTTGAACAACTGGTTTTTCTCTCCACCCTACTTCTCTTAGATGCGTCAAAATTTCATCTCTATAAGGTACTGGAATATCTCCTTCAGTTCTAACATATAGGTGTATGTCTGGTGGTAATTTGTCGTCTCCATAGAACTTCTTATATAGAGACACGTAATTTGTTAGTTTTATAGCTCTACCTTGGGGTGTATCAGCGGGTCTTATACATAACTTAGTTATCATGACCATTGCTTCCTCCTTAGACTCAGCAGCATAGAATAAGTGTGCTGGAGCTGGGCCAAGCCAGACTCTCTCGCCAGTCATAGCGTCATATCCATACCATGCATCTTCATTCTCTACGTCTCCAAGTAACATCCTCCTGTATTTCATACCGTGAGGACCTACAATAACAGGTACACCAAGTCTCCAGAAACCAGAGGCTATAGCTGCCGCCTTTTGGCTCATAGCACCCCATGCAACTCCAACAGCTCCAACTCTATTTAAAATGTAATCAGCTATTTCAGCATAATTAGCTCTTAGTGGTAGTTTAGCAAATATATTTGCGATCTTTATTGCCGCACCAGCTATGTGTGAATTAGCAACACAAGAACCTACATTAACAACACCACCTGCCTCAAAAACTCCGGAAAACTCCTCGTAGGGTGTTTGACCCTCTTCATTCTTATACATCGCCGTTGCCATAGCTGAACAACCAGAAGCTGTAACAATATATCTTCTTGATGCAAACTCTCTCACCATTTCAGCTACGTCTTGAGCTCCATCAGGCCAATTAGCACACCCCACAAAAGCAACAACTCCAGGTATTGTGCCTAAAACAATATCTCTACCAACAGCCCTGATCTCTGTGTCTTGTATCGGTCCTCTGCCAGCTCTACACTTATATCTCTCATTAATTAATATTTCTCTAGATGCAGCTAAGATCAAGGATAATACAGGTATTTCTCTAGGACACACGTATTCACATCTTCTACACGCGAAACACTTACTATATAGAGTTTTCAGAGACGAGAGATCTCCTCTCGCCGCTCTCTGTAATGCTACTGATATTGGTAAGTTCTGTGGGCAATTCCTCTCGCAATTTCTACATCCTGCACATTTCTTAGCATATTCAATGATAGTCTTCTCGTCAAATAAATTCCACTTATATTTAACTCTTAGTGGTGCTAGTTTAAATGCTGTTTCAACAGCTACTATTGCGAGTTTATCTTCATCTAATATAACAGCACCTGATATCTTACCTGAAACAAGTTCTTCTATAACACTCTCAGGAGGGGAATGTGTTCTATCTGGAAGCCCCCTTAAAGCCTTATCTGAAGCTGCTAAAACCACAGCCCCAATTTTCTTAGCTTCTTCAACGATATTTGTATATATACATTGCTCATCAATAACAATAACGTCAGGTATACCTGTCCTTATAAATCTCAATTGCCATGATATTGGTCCAACAATTCTAGCTCTCTTCTTCTCATAGCGTGTTATCTCATGGGCTGTACAACAAAGCCCTACAACTTCAACTCTATTTCTCTGCCCTGTTTCTTCAAGATAATCTATTATGGCTGTTGAGGGCAGGACATTGTGACCTATAACTAGAATTATTGGTTTTGATATATCTACTGTACCAATACCTAGATCTACTAGTGGAGACTCGGGATCAGCTTTAGGGAAACCTAGAGTTACTATTTGAACAACATCAGCCACCTCCAATGCCACATGATCTAACATACCGAGATGCAGCACTTTCGACTCGTAATCTACTAGATCCCCTTCTTGACCAGTATGAACACTTGCAAGTGTTTGAACAATCTGTCTCTCAACGTATTCTAATACTACTTTTAAATCTCTCAGAGTTCTCGGTTTAACGCCTGTTACTAGCCTAGTTATAGGCATTTCCACGTAGACTTCTCCGCCGAGATCTATAGGCCAGTCTTCACCATATTTCTCAATGAGTTTATCTAATAATTCTCTAGCATGACTAGTATGTGTTGAAGCACCTATTGAACACACTAGTGTCACTAGTCTCGACTGTTGCTCTGATAGATTTAATCCACAAGAACCCCTCTTCCCTCTCGTTAAATCACACCTACCATATGTACAAAGACAACATAGATCACAGTATGGTAGATATAAAGGCTTATACCTATTCAATAACGTATGATCCCATCTCCTAAGCGTCACAATCGAAGGAAATGGCGTAGGACCTGGCGGCTCTTCCCACTCTTCAACAACATAGCCAATACTTAGATCAATGCTTTTAAGCTCGGCAAAGGGACTTTTCAACTCATCAATTTTAACCCTAATATCCTTAAACGGTATAGACACTATATACACCGATAACTCTGTTATTTCAGTAGAGGTTAAAAAAGACCAATTAGATATGTCTTAAAGAACACTATATATGCTGAGATACAGTTTTCTTAAGGGTAAAAATAGTTCTTGAGAATAAGCTCTTTTATCTTATTTAACTCTACAATCATAGGTGAATTTGAATTGTAATCCAAAATAGATATACCTAACCTATCTGCTTTAACTACACTTTCATCATAGGGTATATGCCCTAAGACTTCTATTCCAATAAGAGATTTCTCAATAAACACTCTATCTTCATCTGAGAATACTTTATTCCCCACGACAACGAAGTTTTTAACGCCAAGGTCTCTAGATAACCTATAGATTTCTCGTGTAACATCTATAGATTTAACTGTAGGCTCTGTAATACACATTAATAAATCTACTCCCCTAGCAACACCTCTACTCATAGGCTCTAATCCCGCAACCATATCTACTATAACCACATCTCTCCTACCAAGAATTAAATGTGAGAGGAGTGCTCGTAAAAACGCATACTCTGGGCAGAGACACCTAGTACCACCCTTCTTCACATAGCCTAGTTTTAGTAGTGTGACATTGTCGGGTGCTTTTACACCATACATCTCTACAACATCATCTACTCTCGGGTTTAGCCTGTAAGCTCCACTGGGTAAAAGAGTTCTCTCCTTTATAAACTCCTCGTCAAAGAGCACGGGCTTAGAATTAGCAACCATAGGATCTAGACCTAAAGCTCGTGCGAGGTTTAAACTAGGATCAGCGTCAACAGCTATAACACTATAACCACTCCTCCCAATTAACCTAGCTAAACAAGCAGCTATAGTAGTTTTTCCAACACCACCTTTCCCGATAACAATAATCTTCAATACCTAGCCCCTTTTCCTCAATACAACTTTATGCCCTATGAAATCAATATAGGCTATTTCAACATCATCAATATCATATCTATTACCATAAATATCAGTAAAGACATAGCCATTTTGCTTAGGAGTCATAAGAGCTATTTCTTTAGCAATAAGCTTTTCACCATCTACATCAATTAAATAGACATTTGACTCACACATATTCTAAACCCTGCTTAGAATTAGTTATTAAAAATTAAATATTTTATCATAACTATGTAATTTCTATTCCTCAATATTCTCTCACAGGTTCTCACTAATATCAATTTTGTGTGTTATAGAGTTTAATTAGGATTAAACAAAATACGTAAAATTCAGAGGACTTATTTAAATTAGAGGAAGCTGATTAGAAGTGTTCAAAAAGTTACGTTACTTCAATTAATGATGCTGTAGCGCCTCCACTACCATGACATAGTGATGCTATACCAATCTTTTTACCTAGGGTTTTAAGGGCATTAATTAATGTTACTAATATTCGTGCTCCAGTAGCTCCTATTGGGTGACCTAGAGCTATAGCACCTCCAAATATATTTAGCTTATCTCTACTTACTCCAAGAGCTTTTTCAAAAGCAATAGTTGACACAGCAAAAGCCTCATTATTCTCAAATAAGTCAATGTCTTTAAGTGAGATTGAGAATCCTTTTAATAACTCTATAACAGCTTTAGGAGGCATTCCTATAAACTCCCTTGGATCACCATCTACTGAGGAGTAGCCAAGAAGCCTAGCTAGGGGTTTAAATCCAAGCCCCTTAGCCCACTCCTCTTCAGCTAAGACTAAGAAAGCTGCCCCATCACTTAGTTGTGAAGAGTTTCCAGCAGTATGTAAGCCATTTGTAGTAAATACTGGGGGTAAATTAGCTAGTTTTTCAAGACTTACATCTCTCCTTATACCCTCATCTACTAAAACCTCTCCTATAGATGTCTTAACAGGTACTATTTCATTCTTAAAGTAACCTTCATCTGTAGCCTTAATAGCCCTCACATGACTCTCATATGCTACTACATCGAGTTCTTCTCGAGTAGCTCCAATTTTTTTCGCATATTCATCAGCTATAACACCCATGTGTAAATTGCTAAATGGATCTGTAAGACCATCTAGGATCATAGAATCTAATACCTCGAATTTCCTATGAGTTAAGTGTTTAACCCCCCACCTAACTCCACTAGGAAGTAATAGGGGTGCATAACTCATACTCTCTACGCCACCTGCTATAGCTAATTTAACTACACCATATGATATGTGAAGAGCTGCTAAATGTACAGCCTCCATAGCTGAAGAACAAACATGATCTACATTAACCGCTTGGATATTACTCGGTAAACCAGCAGTCATAGCAATCTGCTTAGCTGTAAGTTGCCCAGCACCCCCCCTTAAAACCTGTCCAACAACAATTAACTCTACATCTGAACCCTTCAATTGTAATTTTGATAAAGCTTCACGTATCACTATTGAAGCTAACTGCACAGGTGTTAGGTCTTTAAAAGCCCCGCCGAAGCGGCCTATAGGAGTTCTAAAAGCTCCAAGTACTACTACTCCTCTATATTTAACTAACAACTCTAACACCCAATATAAACCTCATTATTTACAATTAATAAACTACGACTTGGCTACCTTCAATCTCTCTATAAGCTTTGGTATAATTACGAATAGATCTCCTACTAGGCCGTAATCAGCTATTCTAAATATGGGGGCTTCAGGATCTTTATTTATAGCTATAATTATCTTAGAATCTTTCATTCCAACTACGTGTTGTATAGCGCCAGAAATCCCAACTGCTATGTATATATCTGGCTTAACTGTTTGACCTGTTAAGCCCACCTGGTGATCATAAGATATCCAGCCGGCATCTACAGCTGCACGTGATGCCCCTACTTCACCCCCTAAGAGTTCAGCTAATTCTCTTATTAATTTAAAACCTTCAGGTCTAGCCCCCCTACCACCTGAAACAATAATCTTAGCTGATCTCAAATCAACCTTTCTCCTCTCTCTTTTAACCTCTAAGACCTCTAAGCATCCAACATCTTCCTCAGAGAAATCTATAGTCCACTCCTTAATTCTGCCAGACCTACTAGTATCTCTAGGTGGCACTGAGTAAACACCTGGTCTTACAGTAGCCATTTGAGGCCTATGATTAGGTGTTACTATAGCCGCCATAATTGTTCCTCCAAAAGTAGGTCTTATTTGGTAAAGTAATTTCTCATATTTTTTACCAGTAATAGGATCTACATAATCACCTATTTCAATAGCTGTACAATCCGCTGTTATCCCTGTACCTAGTCTTGCTGCCACCCTAGGCGCTAATTCTCTACCAGTAGTTGTAGCAGGAAATAGGAATATATCAGGTTTCTCGTTTTCAACTACTTCTACAATAGCTCTAGTGTAGAATAAGAGATTATATTTTGAAAGCACCTCATTATCAACTACGTGAACTTCACTAGCTCCACGATAAATCAATTCATCAGCTAATTTACGAACACCAAAACCTACTAACATAGCACTTACTGAAAATCCATGTTTATCAGCTAATTCTCTAGCTCTCCCTATAAGCTCTAAAGAAGGCTCTGCTATACCCTCTTCTACTACTTCGGCGTAAACAAAGATTTTACTCATTACACTCATCTCGAATTATTACTTTAACTTTACACCATCTTTTCTGAGCTCTGCGAGGAAGTTATCTATAAGCCTATCAATGTCTGTATCAGTAAATATCTTACCTCTTCTCTTAATTTCTGCAGCCCACATTTTAATAACTCTCGTTGGAGAACCTAAGAGCCCTACTTTAGATGTGTCTATAGAGACGTCATCAGCATTCAACGTAGTTATTTGTTTTCTCCTAGCTGTAATTACATCACGTAGTGTAGGTATACGTGGCGTATAACTAGTACCAGCTATAGTTAACACAGCTGGCATTTTAACTCTAATAACCATATAACCACCTTCAATTAGCTTTTTAACTTTAACATACCCCCCACTCACTTCTAATATCTTATCAACATATGAGACGCTTGGAAGCCCTAACCACTCCGCTACCTCGGGACCTATGTGGGCAGTATTACTATCAGATGATTCAACACCACATAAAACTAAATCTACTTTACCCAGCTTACTCCAGAGTTTTTTTACTACCATGCTGAGTGCGTAAGAGGTAGCTAAGGTATCTGACCCAGCTAACCTTGGATCACTGAGTAAAATAAACTCATCAACCCCCATAGCTAAAGCTTCTCTAAGAGCATCTATAGCGTGTGGAGGAGCCATAGAAACACCAATAACAATACCACCTAAAGCTTCTCTGAGTTGTAAAGCGGCTTCAACAGCATATTTATCATAGGGATTCATAACAAGCTTCATTGATAACCTATCAAGAGTACCATCAGGCTTAAACTTTGGAGGCTCTTTAGGGTCTGGAACAGGCTTTACTAAAACTACTATATTAAGCCGTTCACTAGAGGGATTTTGCTTAGAGTTAACTGTAACCACTATGAACACCTCAGAACCCTTTAATTTACTTAAATAAAAAATTATTTGCCACTAATACTACTTAATATACTCCCTGCCTAGAAGCTCTCTAGCTACTATAAGCCTCATAATGTCTGAAGAACCTTCAGCCCAATCATAGCTCTTAACAGCCTTCCACGCTAGTGCTACTGGGTTTTCTTCAGTATACCCAAAAGCCCCCATCCACCTCATAGCATCATCCAAGGCCATTTTAGCTGTCTCAACAGCGAAGAGTTTGGCTGATGCAACTATTTTAGTTACTTCAAACCTACCAATTTTACCTTCTTGCTCCATTTTCAAAGCCCATAGAGCTTTATAGGCTAATGCATGGGCAGCTTCAAGCCTAGACCAATTAGTAGCTAGTTGGAATTGTACTCCTTGGAATTTAGCTATGGGTTGTCCAAAAGCCCTCCTCTGCTTTATATAATCAATAGCTATTTCTATTGCTCTCTTAGCTGCTACTGCACAAGTTAATGCTATGTAGGCTCTAGCGTGATCAAAGCCTTCCATTGCAATATAAAAGCCTCTTCCTTCATCTCCAATTCTATATGTCTCTGGAATCCTCACATCATTCAAAGTGAAACTGCCAAAAGACCATCCCTTTCTACCTATTTCTTTCTCTAATCTCGTAGTGATCTTTGGGTGAGTTAGAGGTATAAAGAAGAACGTCATTCCTCTATGACCTTTACTCTTATCTGTATAAGTTAAAGTAACGTGACCTCCGCCTTCTTTAAACCAAGTACCCTTCTCTCTAGCCTCTCTAACGCCAGAAATATATGCTTTCTCACCATTGATAACATATTCATTACCCTCTCTCCTAGCAATCGTTGATATACCTGTTAAATCTGAACCAGCTCCAGGCTCTGTCGTAGCTATTCCTATCCATAGATCTCCTCGAGCAGCCTTTCTTATTACATCTTCTCTAAACTCCTCACTTCCATATTTACAAGCTATATAACCCCAGGATGTATGAACTAAGAAAGTCACAGCCAGAGAACACTCAGGATCTCCTCGAACTATCTCTTCAAGCACCAACCCAGCTGTAATTGGATCTAATCCTAAACCATCATACTTATCTGGAATAACAACACCAAAAAGCCCTAATCTAGCCATTTCTCTAATAATCTCTGGTGGAATCATCTGTTTCTCTTCAAATTCAACAACTCTTGGGGCAATATACTTCTCCGAGAACTCTCGAACTACAGCCTTAAGCTCCTCCTGCTCTTTTGTAATTGCAAAATCTACTGGCATACAAAACACCTCTATCAATAAATTCCACTTTAAGAGAAGTAACCAAGTAGTATTTAAATATATCAATACAATATCTACTTCAAGCAATAATTTAACTAGAGATCTCTTAGCAAACTCGTAATCAGGTTTTATCAAGTGTATAAAAAAGATTTTATTTACCTTTCCATTGTGGTTTTCTCTTTTCTAAGAATGCTTTAATACCTTCTTTAGCGTCCTCGGTAGATGTCGTAATTATAAATGTGCTACGTTCAATTTCTAGCCCAGTTGACATCATAATTCTTAAACTCTTGTTTAAAACACTTTTAGCTGCAGATAATGCTACCGGGCTTTTCTCAGCTAGTTTTTTAGCTAATAATAAAGCTTCTTCTACAACTTTATCAGCTGGTACAACTTTATTAACTACACCGAGTTTTAAGGCCTCTTCAGCGCTAATCCTATCTCCGAGCATGATGAGTTCTCGGGCTTTATATGGCCCTAAAGTAATTAGTAGTTTCTGCGTAGCACCCCATCCTGGTATTATACCCAGGTTTATTTCAGGTGAGCCTAGCTGAGAGCCTTCAGCAGCAATTATTAAGTCGCATGCTAAGGCTAATTCAAAGCCTCCTCCAAGAGCAAACCCATGGACAGCCGCTATGACTGGTTTCTCGAGGGATTCCAAGAATTCAAATACTCTACGCCCTAGATCTATGAATTCTCTAATCTCTGTTGAACTCTTAGTGAACTCGACTACATCAGCTCCAGCACAAAACGCCTTACCAGCACCAGTTATAACTATAACTTTAACCTCAGGATCTTTGCTTGCAGATTCCAGCGTTTCTAATAGGTCAATTAATACTTCTCTAGAGAGAGCATTAAGCTTCTCTGGCCTATTTAGAGTTACTATTGCTATACTATCTTTTTTCTCATAGTTCACGTATTTTGGTCTCTCAAGGGTCAAGGGGCACACCTTAATATGTATAAAAACCTCTATTAGTCTTACGGCCGAGATATCCTGCAGTTACTAGTCTTCTAAGTATTGTTGGTGGGTGATATGCTAAATTACCAGTCTCTTTATACAGTATTTCAGATATATTGAGAAGTATATCTAATCCTATGAAGTCGGCTAGTTCTAGAGGGCCCATAGGCCAATTATAACCTAGTTTCATAGCAGTATCTATATCTCTAGCTGATGCGACACCTTGCTCATATAGCCTTATAGCCTCTAGTATCGCTATAATACCTATCCTATTAGCTATAAAACCTGGAACATCTTTGCAGAGCACAGGGACCTTTCCCAACTTCTCAGCTAATTTCTTAGCCAATTCTACAGTCTCATCAGATGTTTGAAGACCTCTCACAATTTCAACTAATTTCATAACTTGAGGTGGATTAAAGAAGTGCATACCAATAACTTTATCAGGTCTATTAGTTACTGCAGCGAGAGCTGTTATACTAAGTGTAGATGTATTACTAGCTAATATAGCGTGTCTCGGCGCGTGAGCATCTAATTCCTTAAAAACCCTCTTCTTAACTTCTAAATCCTCAAAAACAGCCTCTATAGCGAAATCAGCTGATCTCGCTGCTTCAATTAGATTTGTCGTAGTTTTAATTCTTGATAGAATCTCTTGCATCTGGCTCTCAGTAATCTTACCTTTTTCTAACAATCTTTTTAAACCAAAAGGGCCACTAATTATAATCTCTATACCCTTACGGAGTATGTCTTCACTTAGATCAACAGCTACAACTTCAAAACCTGTTTGTGCAAAGATCTGAGCTATACCAGTACCCATAGTTCCAAATCCTATAACAACGACACGAGAGATCTCCATACTATCACTCACCAAACAAACTCCCCCAAGCTTAGGAAATAAACTTTAACTTAAAAAGCTATGATTTACAATTAGCTATGGATAAATTTTCTAACGTCTACGAGTAAAATTCATTTATCATAGTTAGCTTACCTCTAACTATGAACATTGTTTTATTAGTTTAGTTTTTAACTTCTATAACTAGAAGAAGACGTAGTGTGTGATATGAATGGAATTTATTAGTATGAGATCTATTAATGCTATTATATTGGCAGCTGTTTATGCTATATTAGTACTAGTATTACCTGGTCTTAGTTATGGACCTTTACAAGTGAGAATAGCTGATGTGCTCTCGCCATTACCATATGTTATGGGTTTTGAAAGTGTTATTGGATTAACTCTTGGTACTTTAATAGCAAATGTATTCTCGCCTTATGGGATCTGGGATATGATAATAGGAACTCTTTGTACATTTACATATGCACTAATAGACTGGTTTCTCGGTAAATTAATAGGCTATAAGAAGTGGATGCTCATAGTAATAGCTACCGTGAACTCTATAATAGTAGGCTTTTACATTGGAGTATTATTACTAGGTATTATTGGCGGCGGCGGAAACCTCACATACCTATTCATACTACTAACAAGTGAAAGCTTTATATCAATGAGTATTGGAAGCTTAATACTAGTACCGACAATTAGAAAATACTATAAGGTCTTTAAGTGAATTTCCTCATATGAATAAGTTAAAGGTATTCTTTATCTAATGTTTCTATCTTATATTTCAAATACTTGAAGTCACCATAAATTATATGGTCATGGTGATGTTTATTGATCACTGTAGAACTTATTAATGTGTGGGTTTATTATGGAGATAAGAGTGTTCTTAAAGGGATTTCAGCTAAATTTACTCCAGGTGTACATGTTATTCTTGGAAGAAATGGTGCTGGTAAGACGACATTATTAAGGGCTATTGCGAGACTTGTTGAGTTCAGAGGAGAGATCATTGTTATGGGTAAGAGTATTAAGGGCTTAAAGAGGAGAGATCTTGTAAAACTCGTAGGGTATTGTTGGCAAAACCCCTACTATGGCTTTATAGAGGCTACTGTTAGAGATGAAATAAGAGCTACTCTAGATACTCTAAGATTGCCGGGTAACTGGGAGGTTGTGAAATTACTTGTATCAGAAGAGCTTATGGAGCGCGATCCCTTCACTCTTAGTGGAGGAGAGGCTAAGCGTGTCTCTATGGCCTCTATTCTTATTGCCGACCAGCCTATATGGCTTCTAGATGATCCTTTCATGTTTCTAGATAAAAGTGGTGTAGACTCTATTTTAAGACTTGTTGAATATGGTAGAAGTAGAGGTAAAACTATTATTGCAACTATGCATGAGGTATTTTATGCTTCTCTACTAAAACCAGACACTTATATTATACTAGATCAGGGCGTAATATCTAGTAGTGGTGAGTGGCAGAGTCTTAGCGATGATGTATTAGAAAAAGCGGGTATTCTACCTAGAGGTGAGATCTGTGCTTCTATCTGTACTTCGCGAGGTATTAGATTATAAGTATAAAGCTCCACAAATACTACTCTCACCATGGTCTTTCTCATTTAAATTTGTACTTCTAATTTCCTCAGTAGTATTTTCTATTACACAACAAATTATCATAGCAATAGCCTATGTAATAGCTCTATTATCAATACTCCTAGTTCTTGGTTTATGGAGATCTACAATTTATATAATCACCTCAATACTAATTCTCCACGCTTCAATGACACTTGGAGCTCTGCTACTACACGGAGACCTTGCTAGAGTTACAAGATTTACTCTTGTAGCGGCATCAACACTACCAGTACTTGTGCTCATAGCTTCTACAACAAAACCCTCAGCTCTCAAGAGAATGCCAATACTCTATTTACTCTCTATAGTTTTTAACAACGTTCTCAGAGAGATATTAGATGTAGTTACTGTATATAGAGCTCGTGGTGTAGAAGGTTTAAACTACTGGTTACGGGTAATAATAGCCTCAATAACGCTGAGTATTTCAAGATCATCCTCGTTAATAGACTCCCTGAGATCTAGGGGTATAGAGGTAGAGAAAGAACACTAATCTCTTAAGTTTCATCCTCACGGATATTTTATATTGGTGATTAAAACTTGCTCGAATTAATACTACTAGTAGTTATCATTGTGCTTGTAGCTTACTATCAGTTTAAACTGAGAAGTATACATGAGAAAATATATTTTCTCGCCGTAGAAGAAGCCAAGAAGCTCTTTAACGAGTGGAGAAAATATGAGCTTGAAGTAGTTAAGAGGAGTATTGAAGAGTCTTTGAGAAAAGATTTTGAATCTCAGTTAGAGAAGTGGAAATTAATAGAAGAGAAGAAAATTAGAGAAGACGCTGTAAAGAGAAGTCTTGCTACTATTCTCGGCAAAGTTGGAGAAGAACTAGCACCATTAGTATTATTTCTAAGTCTAAATATTGAGCCAAAAGATCTAAGGCACTTAGGTTCTCCAGTAGACTATGTAGCTTTTAAGGGGTTTTCACGTGGCATTATAGAAGAGATCTTGTTTATAGAGGTGAAGACTAGTGAGTCTTCAAGACTCTCTGACATTGAGAGAGAAGTTAAAAGAGCTGTCGAAGAGAAGAGGATAAGATATGTTGTAATAAATATTAGAGAAGAATTTGAAAAACTACTTAGAGAACAGTTATAAAGCCTAAATAGCTAAATTATTCTCTTGTTATTCTCCTCTTAATCTTAATAGCTCTAATAGTTTCTTCACGCCTCATTTCATCAAATTTCATTGTGAGATATCTTATTGTTCTTTCAAGTCTCGGTATATATACCTTCTCTAACATGTTAACTATCCTCCTTAATCTCCTGATCTCGGCGCCAAGATTTACTAGGGCCTTCTCGTACTCGGCGATTTTAGTTAAAAGTTCAAGTATTTCTTTCCTGGTTAATTGTAGTTCTGAGAGTTCTAGTGGTAAATATGGTTGTGGTGTTGGTATATCAGTTATATTATACGAGTAACTCCATACACCCATAATATTTTTATAGCTTACTTGTAGCTTAGCTATAGCTGGTACTGTTGAGGAGTACACTTCTAATGCCTCTAACCCGTGTAAGTAGAGTGCTGTGTAGTAGCTAGAGTAAGCCTTTATTAATAGCTCATTAAGTCTTCTCCTAGCTTCAACTACAGATTTTAGTGTTTCCCTGAAGACTTCTAGTAAATATATTTCTCTATCTCTAAGTAAGCTGTGAAATCGCCTAGCTAGTGCTAGTCTTCTTCTAAGTCTCAGTAGTTCTATCCTAGTTGGTCTAGGTATTTTAATAGTCTCTGTACTCATTTCTGAGACCTATATTTGGGGTGATACTTCTTAATAAGTTCTTCTCTAATAGCAAGCTCTTCTTCGGGTAGTATACTAAAGAGATCCCATGCTAAATCTAACGTCTCTTCAATAGTTCTCCTCTCATATTCACCTTGATTTATAAATTTAGTTTCAAAGGCATCTGCAAATTCCAGATATTTCTTATCTCTCTCAGTTAGAGACTCTGTGCCCACAATAGCTATGATTTCTCTTAACCTCTGTCCATCAGCATAAGCTCTATATAGTTGTCCGAAGACTGGGTGATGGTCTTCTCTAGTCTTACCTGGACCTATACCCTCTTTCATCATTCTTGAAAGTGATAGGAAGACATCAACCGGTGGATATATTCCCTTACGCCAGAGGTCTCTAGATAATACTATTTGACCTTCTGTAATGTAACCTGTGAGGTCTGGTATTGGGTGTGTTATGTCGTCATCAGGCATTGTAAGTATTGGCATTATTGTAACACTACCTTTCTTACCGTAGACTCTACCAGCTCTCTCATACATTGTAGCGAGGTCTGTGTACATGTAGCCTGGATAACCCCTTCTACCAGGGACTTCTTCTCTAGCAGCTGAGATCTCTCTAAGACTCTCACAGTAGTTAGTCATATCTGTGAGGATTGTAAGGACATGCATATTGTGTTTCCACGCTAAGTGCTCAGCTAGAGTTAAAGCTGTCCTCGGCAAGGCGAGTTTCTCTACTGTAGGTGCTGAAGCCGGCGCTATAAATGCAGCTGTTCTATCAATAGCACCCATTTTCCTCAACTCGTTGAGGAAGTACATAGCCTCTTCAAATGTAACTCCAATAGCTCCAAAAACAACGGCAAAGCTCTCTTCTTTACCCTTAACTCTAGCTTGTCTCACAATTTGCATAGCGATCTTATTGTGTGGTAACCCACTACCAGAAAATATTGGAAGCTTTTGTCCACGTACAAGTGTAAGCATTCCATCTACAACAGAAATACCTGTCTCAATAAACTCAGATGGCGGCTCTCTAAGTGCTGGATTTAATGGCTCACCATGAATGTCCATATAGTCTTCTGGTATTACTGGAGGTCCACCATCTATAGGCTGTGCTAATCCATTAAAAATTCTCCCCAACATATCAATTGATATTGGAAGTCTAAGTCTTTCGCCACGCAGCTTCACAGTTGTCTTCCCAGGTGTAATGCCGAGAGAAGACCCAAAGATCTGTGTAACAGCTACATCTTGTGATACATCTACAACTTGTCCTAACCTCACATCGCCATCAACATCTAGTTCTACGAGCTCACCATAACGTACTCCAGGTAGTGTTTTTACAAAGACCAATGAGCCTCTAGCACCATAAACCTGCCTAGTAATTCTAGTATATAATTTAACTTCCACTACTCTCACCCATAATACTCTCAATTTCCTTCTTAAATGATTTTTTAAACTCCTCGTAGAGCTTCTTTACATCTTCAAGTGCATATAGCCTAAATCTATATATTAAATAAGGTGACTTCAACTCCCTGATCTTAAATACAGGGACTCCGCTCTTTACTAATTTAAGACTTGTATTATAAAACTCTATAATAGCATTCATTATTAATAAACCTTTTTCAAGTGAAGAGTATGCATCATTAGGATCGTATTCATTCTGTTGGAGAAATGCCTCTCTAATCATTCTTGCAACTTCTAGTAGTAATTTATCTTCTTCTGGCAGGGCCTCAGGACCTACGAGTCTTACAATATCTAATAACTCAGATTCTCTCTGTAGTATTTTAAGAAATAGATTTCTATATTCAAGCCACTTACCACCAGAGACCTCATCTAAATATTCTCTTACGAAGTCTACGTAGAGGCTATAACTAGTAAGCCAGCTTATAGCTGGGAAATGTCTTCTAGTCGCTAATTCATAGTCTAATGCGTAGAGTGCTTGAATATACCTCAAAGTATTTCTAACAACAGGCTCACTGAAATCTCCACCTGGAGGTGATATAGCTCCAAAAATAGTCACACTCCCAGTTCTCTCAGGCGATCCTAAAGCTATCACTCTACCAGCTCTCTCATAGAACTCTGCTAATCTACTAGCTAGATATGCTGGAAAACCCTCTTCACCAGGCATTTCCTCCATTCTACCACTAATTTCTCTCATAGCCTCAGCCCACCTACTCGTAGAGTCAGCTACTACTAGTACATCGTAGCCCATATCTCTAAAGTACTCTGCTATAGTGACTCCTAATAGGACACTTGTCTCTCTAGCAGCTACAGGCATATTACTAGTATTAGCTATAAATACAGACCTCTCCATCATGGGTCTACCACGTCTCACATCGAAAAGCTCTCTAAAACTCTTAAGAGCATCAGACATCTCATTACCTCGCTCACCGCAACCAACAAATATAGCTATGTCAGCGTGACTCCACTTCGTTAAAGACTGTAACATAACAGTCTTACCGGTGCCAAAGCCGCCGGGTACTGCTGCTTTACCACCTTTAGCTATTGGGAATATTAGGTCAATTACACGTTTACCAGTAATTAAAGGTTCACTAGGTGGTAATTTCTCTTTAAATGGCCTTGGAACTCTCACAGGCCAGATTTGATACAACTTAACTTCGTGTTTTACACTACCAGCAGAGATCACAGCTATAGTGTCCTCGATAGTGTGCTCGCCGCTTCCAGCGATCCATTCAATAATACCCCTAATGCCCGGTGGTATTGTGATCTTGTGGTCAATTAGTGGTGTTTCTTTCACAGATCCTAAAATATCGCCTTCACCAACTTTCTCTCCAACCCTGATCTCAGCGTTTCTCTCAAAAACCCACTTCTTACCCCTATCAAGAGCATTTACTTTTACACCCCTCTTAATGAAAATATCTCTTAGTATTCTCCCGATTTCTAGTTCAGGTCTCTGTAATCCATCATATATTGAGCCAATAAGTCCTGGTCCAAGCTCAGCTGAGAGTAGTCTACCAGTTGCCTCTACTTTCTCGCCAACAGTAAGTCCTGTCGTCTCCTCGTAGACTTGTATATATGTCTTCTCACTTCTCACAGCTATGACTTCTCCAATTAAACCCTCATCGCCAACATAAACTACCTCATACATTCTAGGAGACTCTAAACCCTCAGCAACTACGAGTGGGCCTGCAATTCTATAAATCCTCCCTAGGCGAGCAGGCATATTAACCACTCACCTCATAACCAACTACTCTTAAGACAAGTCTCCTGTAATATAAATTAGGGTTGCGGGTTAAAGCCTCCTTTGTGTCTGGTATTATGGTTACTAGTGGTGTTAAACCCTTCTCATTAAGAGTCATATAGTCTAATCCCAGAGCCTGCATAATAGATTCTTCAACTAGAATAACACTAACATCTCTCATAGCCTTGTATTCCTCAATTAATTTAAGGGCTTCACTTGGACCACTAACACTATGTATTTCACTGAATCCTAAAAGCCTATAGAAATATGTTCTCTCCTTATCAGCAATAACAACAACTCTTTTAGATTCCTTCACCATGGTCTTAACCATCTCGAAAACAATATTCTCAACAATGAGTACCTAAACAACCTATCAATACCAAATAATGTTACAAGATCTATCAGTTTATTAGTATAGTATAGAGCGTTTTTAGCTATATCATAGAGAGTCATTACTCCACAACACCACATCTCCACAAGGTCTTCTCTGTGCTTTATAGCTTCAAGCAGTTTCGCTAAGCCTGACTCAAAATACACTACTCCAGAGCCTTTAAGAAATCCGAGACTACTACCTATTAGTTGTTGTAATGACAATTCTTCTCCTAACTTTAATGTTTTTAAATTATTAAGATACCTATTGTAGAAAAAAGCATCTAATAGAGCTAATATAGCTAATGCTCTTTCACAATCTTCACCGGTCTTTTCACATACATTTTTAAGTCTTAAAAGATGTGTTGAGATAATGCAGCTAAATTGCATAATACCACTACATTTACTATAATCTACCAATTTCACATACTGTAAGGGCTTCCCGTTGAGAACTTTTACCCCTAATTTCGAATACACAAGCTCCAGTTCACTAGTTTCCATGATTACTCTGAGAAGCTCAAGGAACTCTTTGGATAAGTATTGTGACATCATGTTGAAGTCTAATAGAGAAAGTTCTAATAACGCCTTATCGAGGTCTTCAAGGGTCTTAACAGCTATAAGCTTTGTTTGAAGATTCTTGTAGTCTTCAAGAGGAAATTTACTTTCTTTTTCAGCCACCATTTTTATAAGTTCTAATACTGACGGTGGCTTTGCAAGCTCTATGTAGAGGATTGCCTTAGCTGTTCCTTTATCAAGCAAGATTACTCGACCTTAAAGAGCTCTGGTAGTATACTGCGAAGTACTTTTTCAAGCCTAGTCTCATAGGTATTATCGATATAGACTTCACCGCTAGATGTAGATAGTATTATTCCACCACTAATCCTCTGATCCTCTATGATGGTGGCATTAATATTTATCTCCCTAAGAATGCTTTCAACTATATTTTTATCTCTAGGTGACACATATATTATAATGTTCTCTACACTGAAACCACAAGTTTTCAACTCACTTAGAGACTCTAAAATTTCTTTTTTCAGGGAGACTTTTCTGTATTCTTCACTCATATTGTCAAGCAGCTCTTTTATATTCTTTTTAAGCATCTCGACAATTTCTTGTTTAGTTTTCGCAATAATGAGTCTTGCTTCTCTCCTAGCTTCAGCTAATTTAGCCTCTAATCCTAGTTCGCCAAGAACTCTTTTACGCTCCTCTTCAATAATAGCTCTCTTTTTCTCTTCAGCGTCTCTTATAATACTCTTAGCTTTCTCTAAAGCCTCTTTCACAATTTCATCCGCTTCTAGTTTTGCCTTTTCAAGTATAACTCTTTTCAGCTCTTCTAAGCTCAAATATAATACACCCTTAGTGATTACCAGCCGGCAACTAAAAGTGCCATTACTATACCAAACACCATGCCTAATAGGCCGAAAAGTTCTTCGTAAACGGCTAATATCATACCGCTCCCGAAAATGCCACCACGCGTCTTAATAAGTTGTGCTGCTACTTGACCACAAACTACACCTTGTCTCCAAGCTGAAACGAGCTCTGCAAATCCGACATAAAGGCTAATGCCGAGTATGGCTCCAGCTATATGTGGTGGTATTATGCCTTTATACTTAACCAGTATGCTAGGTATTATAAGAAAATATGAGAGAAACATATATGTAAATCCGTAGACGAGTGTTTGTGTCATTGGCAGAAATGCTAGAACAAAGACTCTACCCCTCATACCCGGCTCTTCTGCGAGGGTTGGAATGCCAGACGCTGTTGCTTCCGTTATGCCCATTGTAGTACCTATTACCGCGAGTCCTTCTGCTAATCCGGGTGCTAGAGTAGCCATGAGGGTAAACACTTCACTCATAATTAACACCCTTAATGGTTATAGGGGAGAAGAGATTATAAAGGTTATGTGACATAAGAGAGTTATCTGAGAAACCTATGTGGTAGATCCGATTTTCACCTTTAATAATGATATAAATAAGGGAGATATTTTTCTACCAGAACCCTCGTAGAATTTTGAAGATAGCTCATACATAACTAATCTTAAAGAGTGAACAAATGGACTTAACGATGAGAGGCCTATATTCACTATATGAAGTAGTAGTGAGATTGCTATACCTCCAAGTAAACCAAGTATGAAGCTCATAGAGCTCAATGTTGGAATTAAGTTTAATACTAAGTTATTTATAAGCTCTGCTAATATAGCACTACCTAGAGCTAGGCCTGCAATTCTCACAAAAGAAAGTACATCTGCAAGTATGCCAAGCACGTCAAAAAGCCATAACATAACACCAAAAGGCTTATCCAACAGCGATTTCAATGTAGCATAAAGCATCATTATTACTATTGTAATATAGAGAATTATGCCTCGATCTACTAGCTTTAATAAGCCCCATATATCAGTATTAAGATTAAAAGCAGCATGTATAGCTGATGGCCCTAAAATAGCAATAAGGATAATTAAAACTTCAAGTATAAAGCCAGGCTTATCTCCTATAATGGCTTTTTTAATAGCACCTAGTATATGAGCTATGATTATTACATAATATCCGAGAAGCAATGTGAGAGCTATATAACTTATAATAGCTGAGCCTGTAGCCTCAGGGTCAGCTAGTCTTGCAGGAAGACTTGGTAATAGTTTTGGAACAACTAGTCCTACATAGGATCCTAGTAGTGAACCGAAGAAACTATTGGTTAAAAGACCCGTTACGCAGCCAGCTATACCAGTGTATGTTGCTATGTTTATTAATTTTTTAAGCGTCTCTTTACTCTCAATAAAGTATGGCAATACGAGTCTAGCTCCGATAATAAGTCCTATAGAGTATCCTATATCAGGAAACATTAGTGCAAAGAAAATTAAATAGAAATAAGTGATTAAAGGTGTTGGATCCCACTCCTGAGGCGAGGGATAACCCATTATCTCCGTAAAGATTTCAAATGGCTTAAATGGCTTAAGATTATTAAGCTCTACTGGCGGATTTATTTCCTCCTCGAAAACCACATAACCACTTGCAGCTCTCACTAATTTCTTTAATTCATTTCTTCGAGATCTAAGAGATCGCCCCACTATAACGGCCATATATTTTGAACTAAGAGCCTTGTCAAGAACACCTAGTTCACAGTGCACAGTTTCAGCGAGAACTTTAAGTAATGCTAGTTCATAAAGCCTACTCTCTAAGAGGTCCTCAAGCCTACTCTCAATACTGGTTAAGCGTGTTTCGATCTCTCTAATAGACTTATCCACATTAGATAATTCAATGAAATTACTTGTATCTGTCACTGGAACTTCTAGTTTCTTAACTAATGGTTCGACGTTCTCATACGCTCTTTTGTCTAATACAACAACAGCTACAGCTTTTTCCTCGCCGAGAACTCGGTAGAAAAGTACTTTAAGAGATTTTGACATTACCTCCTCTACTTCGCGAACATTGCCATAAAGCGTCTTAGAGATAAGATATTCACCCTCGTAGTTTATTAACGACTTATCAAGCAAGCCTATATTTTTTGAGAGTTCTGAGATAACAAACCTTAGAGCTTTAAGCTTCTCTAATTCACTCTTAACCCTCTCAGCATCTTCTACTAGGCGCTCAACTATTTCACTTATTTCTTCAAATTCATTTATAAGTTTTTCAAGAGCTTTATCAGTATCCCAAGGAAGCTCTTTAATTTCAATTTCAATGCTTTTCCTTACTAGAGAACTAAGCCTTTTAAAGAGCGTTAGTGCTCTCTCAGCTAATTCAATTCTCTTTCTAATGGTTTCTAATGCCTTGCCGGCCTCTTGTGGTGGTAATGGCTCTAGAAGCCCCCTTCTAACGAAATCCTCTGTAAGATCTTCAACTCTATCTTTCGGCACTATAATGTATGTTTTCAGAGCTATGTCAGGCCTATTTAAAAAGAACTTTGAGAGAAGCCTCAAATGTCACTCGACCTCTATGCCTGCAACTATAGAAGCAATGCGCTTAGCATAATTAATAACTCTTTTACTAAGGCTTTCTCTTAATTTATTTGCAGTTTTCTCAGCTTCTTCAATTATTCGTTTGGCTTCACGCTCAATACTCTCTTCTAGTTTTTTCCTCTCAGCTGTGAGTTCTACAAGATAAGACTTATCTTCTAATATCTCAGCTGCCTTCCTCCTAGCCTCTCTTAAGATCTCCTCGGCCCTTCTCTTAGCCTCTTCAACAATCTTCTCTGCTTCAGCTTCTATGTCTCTCATAATACTGCTCATAAAAACACCTTCAAATAACTATCTATATCATATCTAGTCCAGTATAATATCACACAGGATTTTTAACTAAAAAATACTTAGATGGTATGTATTCATGACTTCTAAAGATTAGAGGGTCGTTGAGATCTCTTTAAAATGATCTGATCTATAATTCACTTTAATGCTTTCTAAGAGGTTACGTCATGAACGCTTTTTCTCCATTATTAATATCTACGTCAAGAACTTTAGTTACATTTTTAATGCTATTAGACCCTATGACGATCTATTTAAATTAATTTAATATAATAAAGTATATAGATGTCTATAGGGGGTTTCATGGCGAAATCTGTTATTCTTAGGCTTCCATATAGTATAATTGAAAAACTTAGTAGAGAAGCTAAAAAGTTAGATATGAGTGTAGAAGAATACGTTATTGAACTTATCTCATCTTCACTAGATCCTCTAGAGAGAGCCCACGAATACATTGAGGCTTCTCTTGGCTTATTAGAGCAGGCCATTGAAGAGGTTAAGAGAGGGGATATTAGGCAAGGAGCAGAGAAACTGTGGGGTGCCACATCATTAGCTATAAAAGCTTATGCTTGGTGGAGAGATAAGAGACGTCTAGTTAGCCATGGAGAATTATGGGAGTATAGGAGAATTGTTGAAAAAGAACTTGGAGAATGGGTATATGATTCTTGGATGGTTGCTAATAGTATGCATATTTGTTTCTACGAAGGTTGGTGTAGTAGAGAAGACTTAGAAGAAGCTTATAAAAGAATTAAGAGGCTTATTGAGGAGATCGCTAAGAGAATAAGAGAGAGTTAATATACATGACAATGAGAATAGTGTAGAAGTTAAATAGGTTATTTATAAGAAGATCTTTTAGACTTGTTTCTAAATCACTTATATTTGAATTTTGAATACGAATTTAAAGCTCTAGGCATATCTAGATATCTAGTATCAGGGGGTGTATTAGTGGAGAAGGGTGTGAGTAAGATAGGATATTTGAAAGAAGTTGTTATTGAGAAAATTGGAAGACTTCGCCCTATTGAAGAGAGTGAGAAGAGTGGCAGTGAGGTTAAAACTGAAACTAGTAAGAAATAATAATAGTATTGAGATTATAGCGTTACTTAATAGTGGATATGAGACCTTTGAACCCGAAATATTAGTACCATCAACTACTGCTAGAGATCTCTTCTTATATCCGCGATTACCCCAGGGTGCTATTATTAGGGAATATATGCTCGCTGATGGCAGCATCACGAGGCTTATTAAAATACCAAGAGCAGTTCTAATCTATGTTGTAGAAGAGGATAGAATTGTAGGTCCAGTAGAGACATCACTAGTTATTAGTGAGAAAGCTGAAGAGCCCTTAATTAGTGATAAGTTAGCTGGTAAATTAGGAATAGCTGTATTAGACTTTGCCGAGGGTTTCTGGTGTTTTAGAGATGAAATAGGGAAAACTATGAGGAGATCAAAATAACGAGATCTTAGCAGCCAGATGTAAATATACTCAGAGGATTTATATAAATAGATTAGAAATAGATTAGACAAAAATCCCTTATTCAAATGTTTAAATTAATTGTAGCTAGCAGTTTCAACTGTGAAAACTACTATTCCCTGTCTTAATGTATTTACATAAAACTCCCTGTTCTCTCGGAGGCTTTCTCTAGCTCATGTGTAGATTTAACTGTGATCTCTACATCTACATCTCTCACAGAGGTCAATATAAATCTCTTATCGCCTGGTTTGTAGTCTGTGATAACTAATATGTCAATATCACTAAGTCCTCTCACAAATTTTCTCTCACCTAGAGATCCTGTAATGATTATTCTTAAAGGTCTTAGCTCCATTATAATTCTGTCTAATAGTTGTTCTAATGGCTCTATTAGGTCTCATATATTATCACTACTAAAGATCTCTCTCAACTTCTCTTTTAACAAATTCAATAATCTCCACCGCTACTCCTAATGCCTCTTCACTCTCACTCCTACTATAGTGTTTATGTGGAGGTAGAGCTGACCATGCACTAGAATATCTAGTTGGAATATGTGGGAATATAATACCTATCAAGTCTCTTAATTCTCTCAACAAGATCTCCAGGTATATTGACAATACTAGTAGCCTCCTCTACTAATCTCATAACACTATGTGTACGCAGATAGACACCAAGTCTTTTAATACAAAGTGCTTTGAGAGCTTTCTCTACTGCTTGATGCGGGAAAAACACACCTTACTCCATTTTCCTATCTGGAGGAGTCCTTGAGCAGTCTCTAAGTCATCAATAGCTTCTCCAAATCAGTCTTTATATCTCTCATAACTCAAGTAAATCCTCAAGTACATATCTACTTGTAATAGCTATACTTAAAAGCATACTTAAGCTTGGTTTTAAGCGAACATCACGTGAATTCTAGGGATCAGGTGTTAATGAAGCAGTTCTTGGCTAGATTAGAGATATTTTAAGTTTCAAATAATATATACATGGGTGTGAGTATTTTGTCAAAGTATTCAAGTATTAGTGATAAGCTTGATGAGTGGCTCGAGTATTTTAAAGAAGCTCGAGAAATTAGGAGAAAATATGCTAACTGGAATTTTATAAGATCTCAGCCGCCAAAGATCAGGGTAGCATTAGAATACTACATTGAGACAGGGGACTTGTATAATGCTGCTAAAATAGCTGGTATGACTATGGATGAGTTTAATGAGTTAAGGATTAAAGCAGGGATTCCGAGTATTGGCTAATGCTATAGCTGATACATCATTTATAATAGATTGGGTTAGATATTCAAAAAGTAAATCTATATTTAAGATCTTTGATCTCATCTACATCCCGGAAAGCGTTCTCGCAGAGATTAAAAGTGAACGTACATTGATATGGATTTCTGAGAGTTTAGAAGAAGGAAAATTGGCCATATTTCCTGAATTACCTGATATTTCTAGGGAAGCATTAGATCTAGTTGCTAAAAGTAGGAGATTTCCAGTGAGACCAGTAGATTATCCAGAAGCATTTTGCCTAGTTGTTGGTAAAAGATTTAATCTCATAGTTTTAACTGAAAATGGAGGTGCATTAGCATTGAGAAGCTATGATCCCGAATACCATGATGTTGTGGTGTGGAGAGCTATTGATGTTCTCTATAAGTTATGGAGATTAAATTATGTAAATAGTTTCAAAGAAGAATTAGAGCTTTATCAGCGAGAGACTAAGAGGATATATCCTAAACAAGACCTCATCAGATATGGTGATATTAGTGAAGATTAATGAAGAAAAGCTTAGAGAATGGATTAAACGATTTAAAGAAGCTCGAGAAATTAGGAGAAAATATGCTAACTGGGATTTTATAAGATCTCAGCCGCCAAAGATCAGGGTGGCATTAGAATACTACATTGAGACAGGCGATTATAGAACAGCTGCTAAAATAGCTGACATGAGCGTAGATGAATTTATAGATATGGCCAAGGATCAGGCGAATATTCCAGCTATAGATTAAAAATAAAAAACATTTTCCTCATAAGAGAATCTCTAGTCAACATCACCAGATCTCCTTTTATTTGCCGAGCAAATTTAACACAGATATCAGGATTATTATAGAAACAAATTTCACTTCTTTGTAAATTAAGTATGTCTTTCAGTCTTCTCTAGTAGTATTCCTTTATTCTTTTCCGACTAATAGCAAATATTGCTCTTTAGTCGTAGGATTTTTCTTATTTCCCTCCTTCTTCTTCAACTCTCTTAATAATAGATACTATTTTTCTCGTAGGTATACTGTAAGTTGGTTTTTCAGGTAATAGTCCTTGAGGTCTAAATAACACTATGATTATGATTAGTAATCCTACAAGGATATATTCAAGCCATTCTGGACTTACTCCAACTATCGTACTTATAACTCCCTTATAGACTATAATGAGGAATCTTACAATAGTATATATGAGTACTCCTATGAAGATGCCCAAATTATTGCCTACACCACCAAGCATCATAAAAGCCCAAGGCCAAAATGTCCATTGAAGCCTAGTATATGTTACAGCCTTCATACTACCTGTGAAAAGAGCCCAGAGAGCTCCAGCTACAGCTGCCATAGCTCCCCCTATAATTAAGATCTGTTTCTTCGCCTTGACTATATCTTTACCATAGATGCCTGCAGCTATTTCAGAATCTCTAATAGCTTTAAGCATTCTACCATATGGAGATCTCACTAATAATTCAGCATACACGTAGAGAGCTAAGGCTACTATTAATGTTATAAATGCAGCTATAGTAAATCTCATAGCTGGACCAGTAAATACAAATGGATCTATAACAAATACTCCAGTAGTTCCTCCAACTAATGGTTCATAGTTCCACGCTATAGTAACTACTAGATCTCCAAATGCTAATAATGTTATGCCTAAATATGCTAGTTTTAATCTTATCGCCGGATATGCACAAAGATATCCTATTAATCCACCTAATAGTGCTGCAATTATGAGTGTTAAAATAAATATGCCTATTGATAATAGTGGATTATTAGCAAGAACTTTATTGATCCCTGCTACTATTTTAAAGTTATACATGTGATCAGCATACTCAACACCCCATGGATATCCAAGCATAACTGCCAGTATTCTTCCAGGCACTGCTGCCGCTACAATAGCCCCTATTATCACGGCTAAAAGCCTTCCAAACTGCGGTATATTGAGTAATCCAACTTCTATATTTAAACTTATTGTTATAATTAACCCTATTGCGAAGTTTATTATAATTAAGAGTATTTCTGGCGGGATCATTACTCTCTCACCTTCACAAAGAACCCTGCAAGACCCTCAGGCTTTAATAATAATGTTATTGCAAGTGCTGCTAGCGGTATTGCTGGTCTATATGCATATATCCAGCCACCTGCAATACTAGCTAGTAGTGTTATTCCTAAGAACTCGCTGAGACCAACGAGTAGTCCCCCGAGAAGACTACCAAATATCGAGTAAAGTCCACCTACAATAGCTCCTGCGAAAAAGGAGACAATCATAGTCATACCAGCCGCTGTATATCCTGTAACTATAAGTGAAAGTAAGCCTCCACTAAGAGTTGCAAGACCTCCACCAATAAGCCATGCTAAGACATATGTTAAGTCGATGTTAACTCCACTAACACTAGCTAAATCTGGATTTTCTATAGATGCTCTCATAGCAATACCTATCTTAGTCTTTGTGAGGAACATGTGTAGAAGTATTACAATAGTGACTAATATGAGAGGTGCTATTATACCTATAAGCCTTATATTAACATTTCCAATTTTAAACACTACATCTTTCACTTCGAGTACGAAGTACTTGGCGGGGATTTTATATGTTTGTAATAAGTAATCTGAATATATATTTAAGAAGCCGAATAATACTAAATCCGCTCCGAGTGTTGACATCATTAAATTTATTTCAGAAGCCTTAGCTTTTAATAACCACCTATTTACACCTCCATATATAACTAATCCAAGTGCTGCACCTACGAGGATAGTAAATGGAATATAGAGATATGGTGTATAACCTAATAAATAGGTCCCAGCAAACATCACATACATCCCCCATGAAACTAGAGATGCATGTGCAAAATTGAACGTTTTTGTAGCACTATATATTAATGCTATGGCCGCTGCACCTATACCAATACAACTAGAGTATGCTACAGCCTTCACAATTAAATCTAACAATGCTCACACCCCTGCCCACTAAAATTGGAAGAAAAATTTATAAATATTTGTATAAATATTTGCATTAATAGAGAAGAAAAGGAGGGTGAAATAATGTCGGCTACAGCGGCTAAAATTAGAACACCCTATATAATAGCCGCAGTTCTCCTAGTAGTTGGCATTGTAATTGGATATGGTATTGGAATTGCAACAGCCCCGAAACCAGCACCCGTTACGCCTACTCCAGCACCAGTGGGATTAACTGGAGAAGTAAAAATAGGTGCACTTCTCCCCATGACAGGTGTGCTCTCAACATTTGGAGCTCAATATAAAGTTATATTAGAGCTTGCAGAGAAGGAGATAAATGAGTATCTCGAAGCCGCTGGTAAACCGTGGAGAATAAGATTTGTAATTGAGGATACAGCTACTGATCCAAAGACGCATTACGACAAGCTCCTAGCATTACATGGAGCTGGAATAAAGATATTTATTGGAGGAGCATCTAGTGCTGAGCTCTCAGAATCTCTGCCCTACTGTGATGCAAATAACTTACTAATAATTTCACCATCATCAACATCACCTGCTTTAGCAAAACCAGATATGGGACTCAGATATACACCAAACGATATAGTTCAAGGTAAAGCTATCGCTAAGATCTTATGGCTACGTGGTGTGAGATGGATTATACCAGTGTGGAGAGGTGATACGTGGGGTGATGGATTAAAAAGATATACGTCAGAGTATTTCATGGAGATCTGTAAAGCTAGCGGTGAGAGTTGTGGCGTATTAGACGAGTATGCTATTAGATATGATCCAGCGGCTAAAGAGTTCTCTGTAGAAGCCGCAGCACTAGCGAGATATGTTAATGACGCAGTAGCTAAATATGGTAAAGACAAAGTCGGAGTATTACTAATAGCTTTCGAAGAAGCTGCAGCTTTCTTTGCAGCTGCGAAAGCTTACCCAATACTATGGGAAGTCCAGTGGGAGGGTTCTGATGGCACAGCAGCAATAGCGCCACTACTAGAGCCAGCTGTAGCAGAAATGGCTATGGCTGTTAAATTCTATAACACCATGGCATCGCCAGGCATATCTCCACATGGTGAAAAAATAAAGAAATTAGTGAGAGAAAAACTTGGATTAGACCCCATGGGTTACACATACTTTGCTTATGACATAGCTTGGTCAATTGCATTAGCATTAGACGCTGTAGGTACATATGATCCAGTTAAGGTAAAAGAAATATTACCATATGTTCTTGAAAAATATCTAGGAGCATCTGGATATATTAAACTTGATGAGAACGGTGATAGGGTAATAGCAGATTACGATATTTGGGCTATTGTAAAGGTTAATGGTACATATGAGTGGAAAGTAATTGGACTCTATAAAGGATTAACTGAAACTATTGAATGGTATGAATAATTTGTTTTTAACCTTTTTATAACCATTTATTCCTTAAATTAACTTAGTTTAGTATTAAAATGGGTGAGTATGTGTGTCATATATTCTTGAAACAGTAGATTTAACTAAGAGATTTGGTGGGCTAGTGGCTGTTGACCATGTTAATATTAGAGTTGAGAGGAATAAGTTGACTTTACTCATAGGTCCTAATGGTGCTGGGAAGACGACTTTAGTTAACTTGTGTACTGGTGTTAAAAAGCCTGATGATGGTAGAGTTTATTATAATCCTAGTGGAAGGGAGAAGATAGATATAACTGGTTGGCCTTCACACATGGTTTATAAGGCTGGTTTTGTGAGGTCTTTTCAAATACCACAACCATTCTTAGCTCTCACTGTTTTAGAAAATGTTCTTGCAGCTATGAGTGGTAGTGGGGAAGATCCACTCTCGCCAGTGACACGTTGGAAGTGGATTAGAGAAGAAGAGGAGAGAGTTGAGAGAGCTTACAGAATACTTAAACTAGTTGGATTAGATAAAGTGTGGAATTTTGAGGCATTTAGACTTGGTGCTGGTCAACTTAAAATGCTTGAAGTAGCACGTGCTCTTGCTGCAAATGCTAAGCTTATTGCTCTAGATGAGCCTATTGGTGGGACAGATCCTAAGTATTCACATGACATATTTTCGAAACTAAGAGATCTATTAACAAAAACAGATGTAACATTTCTCGTAATTGAGCATAGAATAGACATAGCATTACCCTACGCGGACTACGTATACGTTATGGATAGGGGTAAAGTAATTGCTGAAGGCTCTCCAAACGAGGTGGTAAATAATCCGAGAGTAATTGAGGTTTATATAGGTGAGTAGTTTTGATTAAGACTTCTAAACTATACTCTGGTTATGGTAAATTAAAAGTATTATTCGACGTGAACGTGTCTATTGAGCCGGGTAAAATAACAGCTATGGTAGGTCCTAATGGTGCTGGTAAAACAACTCTTTTAAATAGTATTATGGGGTTAGCGACGATATATAGTGGTAAAATACTACTTGGAGGCATAGATATTACGAAGATGCCTCCGCATAAAGTAGCTAGATTAGGTGTAGCATATATACCACAGCTTTTTAGTGTATTTTCTAATTTAACTGTAGAAGAGAATTTAAGAGTTGCCGCTTATACTCTACCCGAGGAGAAGTTGAGAGATAGACTTGAGTTAGTCTACAGCATGTTCCCTGTATTAAAAGAGTTTAGTAAGAGGAAGGCTGGAACACTTAGTGGTGGTGAGAGGAGAATGTTAGCTATAAGTATGGGGCTTGTTAAAGAACCTAAAGTAATGCTCCTCGACGAGATAACAACAGACTTAGCCCCAATTATGGCTAAAAAAGTCCTTGAAAAAGTTGTTGAATTAAGAGATGTACTCAAACTCACAATATTCCTAGTAGAGCAATATGCTGTGAGAGCTCTCCAAATAGCTGATAAAGCCTACCTACTCGTAAGTGGAACTATAAGATATGAGGGAGAACCACAAGAACTACTAAAACACCCAGAATTCTCAAAACTATACCTAGGAGTAACATAGTTTCCCCATATTTCTACAAGTTCTTTCTAATAAGTAAGAGTACTTTAAACTCCACTCTTGTTACAACCTTTTAAATACAATTAAATGTTTTATCAAGGGATTATTTAAGGCTATAAGAGCTTATGAGTTTTATCCAACATTTTTATTACAATGAGGAATTGTATGTTCTAGAGTGAATCTGATATAGGTACCTCAAATCACCCGGTTAACATAATTCTATTCCCCTGAGAAGACTTGATGAAGTCGCTAAGAATATCTCAAGCGAGGTTTTTTAAGAGAACTGAGGAAGGAGTTGCTGTAGTAATTTGTGATACAGAGTTATTCCCCTAGGGTGCTATGAATATATTATATTGGCAAAAGAGCTTAATGATTACAGTAAGTAACTATTATTATTCTAATCGAGTCTTAAGTATTAAGTGAAGCTAGGTAATATGACATTTCTCACATTATCACTGAGAGCGTTAATGTTGATCCTGAAAAATACCGGTGATTAATAGACATGGCTTCACTTAACATGTAGCTTAATAGCTAACACTCCCCCTTATGGAGACTCGAACCATGAAGGATAATTCATAATTTTTACAGGTATTTAAAGGAGGTGTGCGGCGGCCGGGATTTGAACCCGGGATCTCCGGCTTGGGGGGCCGGCGTCCTAGTCCAGGCTAGACGACCGCCGCCCTGTTAATTTTATTGCTTGTTGTGAGTTTTAAATTTATGTAAGTTAGATATGGAGTTAATTTGTATGATCAGTCTTGTTCCTATAGTTTTATAGCTAGTAGGGTTGCAAAATGTTGGAAGAGGTTGTTGAGGGGTGTTAACTATTATATCGGCTTCGCGGTGAGTTTTTATTTTGCTGGGATAAATATGGGTGATCTTCTACCTCCACTATAGAGTTTTAATATCCCCCGCTTAGTAGCTTCTCGCAGCGCTCTCTTGGCTGCACTGATCTTTATATTTAAAGCAAGTGCTAATGTGTAAGGTGTATAGTACTTGACTGTGCCCTTGGAGACTTCGCTCTCAATTTTACTCACAATATCCTCTATTGGCACTGTATATCTGTAATCTACGGAAATAGCCTCTTTAGTCGCGGGTTTTTTACTTGGCTTTTTAGTAGTTTGCTTTTCACGCTTAATTGACAAGTCTAAAACACCTTTCACACTTTACGTTGATTAGTGATTAGCATAGAGCTTTTTAA